>Ga0157361_1000856_pt1 | contig 11009 bp, 9 predicted proteins | sample AttlaeALBM2_FD_111481 | JGI IMG/M metagenome (GOLD analysis project Ga0157361, IMG submission 111481) | Fungus gardens microbial communities from leaf cutter ant in Ribeirão Preto, State of São Paulo, Brazil - Atta laevigata ALBM2 | ecosystem: Host-associated > Fungi > Mycelium > Unclassified ...
AAAGGCCTTCACAAACACACAACCAATTACCCACTTCCCTCACAGTCAGTTGTGTGTAGACAGAGTCTGGCTAAGACACCAGAGTTCTTGTTCATGCACCTCCTCGCAAAAAAAAGAGACGAAAAATCAGAATATCAGAAGTGAACACTGTCGAACTCTCCATCGCAAATCCCGCTTGCATTCTTCACGACATTTGTTTTTCGCAGAGCCGACCCATTGGAGGGAGGGAGAGAGTGTGTGTCGAATTGCAGCTCATTGAATGAATGCCAATGACACCCTAACCACTCACACTCACGCTCACGTTCAGCCAGCGCCATTCTCATCTCAATCTTGGGTCCATCGTAATGACCAAGTTAAGGAATGACTGACTGGCATTCTCGATGAACTTGCTATTGTTGAAATGTGGAGTTTGGTCGACGATTGCGCTCTGATGGCTTGCTAAGATTGAAACAGCCCCCGAACATTGCTGGGCAAGACGTGAGTAAAAATCTACTCACATTCACTCATAATGAACCTGGCACTGCTCACTATGCTGACGTTCCCTCAGCACTGGTTGTTACAGCAACAAGTACCTCCTGTTAAACGAGATTCAGGACGTGGATTTTGGGAATACTTATTCCATTGACTCTTCCTGGGCGCAACAACTCCGTCGCCCATTTGGTGATAAGCGTACCGTCCACTACGGAAACAAAGTCCCAAAAAACCCACTGTTCGACACGTTCAAGTTGACTTTGTTGAGGGATGGAGCATCCGCTTGGCGCAGACATTCAACAGCATCTCGCGCAGTGAAACGTCTGTTGTAAACCGCGTCAGCACTGGTCACGAAGATACAATCTGCTTGATCAACATCCTCAGAGATTGGATTGGCTAGTGCTTCGAGTCAGTGAGGAGTGAGCAAGATATCGGACCAGAAGTATGACCTCCGGAATTCTGTGACTGAAATTATATTGAGAGGGCAGGATACTCGCTATAGCTGCACGGAGGAGCGGAGGTTGTGTATTTCCATTGAATGCAGCACCTTGTGATTGAAATTAGACAAGGAGATCCAATCACAGTAAAACGCACCCGCAGACTCTCCCCGAATCGTCACCTTCTTGAGATCTCCACTGAGCTTACTGATCTAATGATACTGCTCGTCGTCTTTGTCTGACCTCAATAACGAATTCCGCCTATTTTAAATTCTACTCACAGAGTCCGGCGTTTAAAGTGCCTCTGTCATGAACACTTTGGCCGCCAAGGAATCCGAAGACACCCAATCGGTATTGTATGACCACGACGATAGCTTCACTGCCCGCTTGGAGCATCAGATCATTCCCGCTGTACATACAAGCGCTTCCGGTAAAGTAACCCCCGCTAAGAAGCTTCCAGTGCTGAAATCACGAGGATCACGAACCCATGAAACCAAACAACGACAGGCAGACCTTTCTTGCTAGAAGGGAGTGCGACGATACCAAATCTCATGAATAAATAGAATGACACCAACTGTGTTTCTGAACGTACTTTTTGAGAAAAAGACAATCTTCCGACGGCAGCCGAGAGCCAGTAGGTGCAAGATTGAGTGTCCGCCATCTTAATGCCTGCAGTAACTTCAGGTGGTTGAGGCACCCTCCATCTGAGCGTCCCCAGTGAAGACTCGATTCGTGAGTGATCGCAAGAGACCGGGTGGAGGTGTATCTGTAGGAGCGGCCGCGTAAGGAACACCCAAAAGCTCAATGTTTCCGGTCGCTTTCTTCATGTTCCCTTGGTACCTGGCATAGCCAAGATTGACAATAGAATCAAGTACATCGCCCATATGCTGGCAAGCAATAGCAATGCAATTTGTATGGGGAAATTCGAACTTGGTGGAGAGGGGGATACGATAAACGAGACAGCTGCATAGTCTATGGATTTTTCAGTCCACCAAGTTGGTGAGCAGAAAAAGTAGTTTACCTACCAAATAATATCATATCTTATAACGTCAGCTCGATGAAGACCTCATAATAATTGCAGAAAATGCAATAGCTGGCATGGGATATCAAAGGCAATCCACCAGTCAAAGCCTGTCATTCCGCCACTTCGTCTATTGCCTCATGTTCCGCTTGCCTCCCGTTCTCTTCCTCATCCCGTCCTGCTCCCACTTGTCGTTTCCGCAACCTCTCAGGTCTGACCTGTCTTCACTGCGTCGTACCCATTTTCGACATTGACCCACCATACGGGACCCTCAACATCTACTGCTAAAACACTGCTGTCTCATTTCGCTACAGCGACGCAGGAATATGACTAACTGCAAACCAGGTCAAAAAATCGAAATACAGGCAGATAGAGAAAACGCACGTCAGCCCATGGGAACAGCACTCCCATCCGTTCACCAGACATATGGACGTTTCACCCATCTGCCAAAGTTTTTACAGGGACAAACACTTCGGGCTCAGTGGCTTGGCCAGCCTCGTCGACGAAAATATGGGTGAAGTGGCCACGAGTCATCCCAATACCAGTCAGCATCGCCACAGGAATACACGTAGAGACGATGACTCGAAACCGTTTCATGACAACAAAAAGAGGTACGCTGAAAGAGGGCCGATCGTCAAGATCATTGCGGTAATATGTGTAAGGTTCTAGCTCATCAGGGACCTGATTCTTGTAGTGAGAGGGGGCGTATACGCGGAACATCTGTTCCTTTGGAATGGTGTCACGGAGGCGCAATGCAATCAGATCAGCAGCAGAATTAGATGGAGCACATGCTAGGATCTTAATATCGTTAGTGATGTCCGAGACGAGAAAACTAAATGGATACGTACGGTCCAAATATGATAAACGGCAGTGACCCGGGTGGAGCACTGAGTATACCTGCGACAGCAGATATGTGCAGTGGGTTGCTCCTAATGAGAGGATTGAAAAATTTATTAGGTGGACGAGGGGTTGATGTCATTAGAATATAAGAATTTGGGAACAAAATATGAGACTCAGTGAAAGCCGTAGCGAGGGCCTGATGCTGGCGTTTAACTGGGATACGGTCGAGTTTGAAGCAAACATGGTACTTTTGATTCGATTTCAAGTCGCCAAATGATTCATGGAATCGGAGACCAACTTCACTTTGATGGACAAAGTACGCATGACCTTCATACCAGTGCCCTTGTTCAGCGTTCCCCTCACAGACAAGAATGCGGTCGCCTGGAAGGACTCAGACTGTTGAAGAGGTTTGTAGAAGCATTTGACATACTAATCAAAACACTTGGCCGTTTCTCTGCTAGACCTGGAACCGGAAGACTACAAGAGGCGTCATGCCCAGGATCCAAAAGAACTGGTAAACTTACTGGTAAAATGGTATATTTCTAGCCAGAGTTGAGTCAACCATATCGTAACGCTCGAGATCCTGTCTAAAACAGCATGAAAAAAATTCAAAAAATTCGAAAAACAAATTCGAAGCGCACTCCATCCTGAATTCCTCGATCCACAACAGAATTTTGAAAAAGCGGCCATGCGACTCTGCATCAAGTAACTTGAGTAAGAATGCACGTTCGATTGCCTGGATATTCTCTCTCGAGGCAGCAGAAGACGTTGTGAGTGTTGACGCAAGAATCCGGGGAATGAGAGCTTTCAGGAGTTTTGAAACATATGGGATAACTTTCTGGGCATGCGGCTTAACGCCTTCGATGACTTTAAGTTCCGGTTCTCAGGAACTCGCACACGAGGGACATAAGGTGCTCGAGGCCTTGGTATGTTATGCACTGAGGGGTCACCAATAATAGCTTCGACCATCCGGGAGATGATGAAGTGTTAGGGTTATTGACGGATGCAGGAGTAGACGATCGAGCATGAGCACTGGAGGACAGTTGGAACTGAGATTGCAATTGGAGTTCAGCTATTTCCCTTGCAGCAATAGCATCCAACACTCACTACAATGTCCCTGTTGCTCTCCTTTTTCATTAGAAAATGTATCCTCCCCCTATCACAGCCTGTCTATGGTAGAAAATGTCAGATATGACAGACGGCATCATGGTGAGACCAATGAGCAAAGTTGATCAAGGTAAACAGTATCATCTGGGAAACCTCTGGTCTGTGACGGAGTAGCAATGGTACGCTTTGACTGAAACGAGTTGTCAACATATTGTCTTGAGAGAGGAGAGAGAAACTCACAGAGCAGCCAATTTGCAGACAATTTATGCTAGTCATTAGAAACTCGCCAGAGGAAACCTGGTCAATCAAACCATCAATTCATGGTATTTTTCCTATGATATTCATTGGAAGGACGGGAGGGAACGAATGTAGCAACCAAAGAGAGGGGCAGAGAGAAAAAAGAGGAGAGGTTGGATGTGTCACGTCACAGAAACCCACGAGATACCCAATCGAGTACTCCAGGATTGATGTGATTACATAAAGTCAGTACTTCAGAGCGATGAACTTGATGTTGGCATATCCTGAAACCAATGTACAGCAATGAGTTAAGGGACTCGAAGCTACTTGGAAATTCATCGAATGGCTTCCTGTTCAACAGATTCCACCTCTTGTAAGCCACAACATGAGAGAGTTGTAAGAAGAAACTGGACAATTGATAGGCAATTATAATTATCAAACACCTATTTTCAGCCAAACCGGTAGTGATATTAGAAGGGTGACATGAGTGAAGGCGGTGTTGTCAAGACAATGGTGAATGTTGATCTTGTGATCATTGTGTTTGTATATAAATGTGATAAATAATGATGTCTACAAGACTTGTTCATGATAATAGATACTGAGAGAGAAATAAATGTAGGGTGAAACTGTGATGGTACTGGAGGGTATGTGACTGTACATTTTGGACTCCTACCCAAGCAGCCTCCACACCCGTTTTCCCCTTCCATCAAGTTCCTTCAACCACTCTTGGTCAATGCATTCTGTCCACTCGATGCCAAACTTGAAGTTGAAGAGGTCCAGCTTCATTGGCCACCCCCAGATCCAGATTGTTTCTACGTGATGCAGGCATAGAACTTGCCTGTGTTCGAGTGGGACCCAGAACAGTAGCTCATTGTCTTGACCCACCATCCATCCATCCCTCATGTCTTGCGGGACAGGCCCATATCCATGAGTAGCATTTTGGTGCTTAGCTGCGAGCTTCGCTATGTCGTAGGTTCTGATTGGATCACGGTAATCATAGGATGCCAACTTGTTTCCATCTCGAATAAACGCCATGTACCATCCTGGATCCCAAAATTGAGCATACAAATGGCCAGTGTGGATGTCGAAGAGACTTATAGTATTCGTGTAACTGCAGCGAAGGGCGATGAGTTGATCACCAAGGGATCGGTCCTTTAGGATAGGTGACAGGGCAATCGTATTCACGTCGGACATCGTGATGGGCTTGCCACAGAGTTGACCAGTTCGTGCGTCCCAGACTCGTACATTATTGTCCTTGCGAGAACGACATGCACAGAGCTTCCCATCAGGTGAGTACGTCGTTAGAAGACCAAGGTGCCCTTTATCAGCAAAGTGGAAAGGATGAAACTGTGCGGTGTCGTCATTCCATGAATAACATGATGTGGGCCCACGGATGATGAGGGTCAAGCCATCAGGTGCTAGAAAGATGCGCGAGAATTTGTCAATTGCAATGTCTAGAGAAAACATGCATTGACTGTGATCTTTCACTTTCCAAACCTGGAGTAACCCTGAGATCTCATGTGAATCATCGTCTTCTAGCTGGGCACATATAACAAGGGTATTGTATGTTTGGAAGGCAGCCTGCCTAGAGTAGACACTCCTTCCTTTGGGCCAGGGATCGAATGAGGGGCGATTCTCTGGGTGATTTATGTTGCATATAATGACGGGAGATTCAGACAAAACAGCTATCCAATTGTCATCTGCGGAAAATGCGACCTCAGATCCGTACTTAACATCCCTAGGCCCCACAAGCTTCCAAGTAGTCGTATCCCACAGTTCGATGTAGGTAGATTGTTGTGACTTTGTAGCCGCTATCTTTCCAGAGGGCGAGAACGCAACGATTGCAATGATATATGGTACATCCATATCATTTTGAGTGACGGGCTGATTATTCCCCAAATCCTCCAGGTTCCACATCCTCACAGTTCCATCCTCACTTCCCATCAAAAGCCTGTGGCCATTTCGCGATGGACAAATATTACTTATGAACTGAGTTGTCCGAGGCTCTGTCTTAAAGACCATGTTTGAGCCGGTCATTGAGACATCCCATACCTCCACTGTATGTTCTTGTGGGACAAATATGCGATTAGTATGGGCTGAATGCATAACGGCTGAAGGAATATCTTTGAAATCAAGATCAAAGGACACCATCTCTTGTGTATCCAGTCTCCAAAGACATTTGTGGCGAGACTTCCTAAAGGCAGCCATTATACAGTCGTTGGTCGGCAGGAAATGTAGTGATGAAAAGTTGCCGGGAGGATGAGGGAATTGATGAATGAGCGTGCCATCCTCCAGATTCCGTAATTCAACAACACTCTCAGACTGCCGTTCTACAGCCAGATATTTCCCATTAGGAGAAAATTGGGCAATAGCAATATCGGTCATCTCAAACAGCCTGTTAACTATACCATTCCCGATATCCCACAACTTGACCAGGACACGAGTTGGATGTCGGTCCTCTGAGGTGATTGTCGAAATTGAAGATCCATCTTCATCTATCCAATCCATTGATGCAATTCTACCCTCATTATGACCATAGTGAATGAACACAAAATCAAAGCCCTCGATCTGAAATGCCTTTTCTCTCCTTTCAATGTCCCAGACTGCTGCACGGCAAGATAAGGCATCATAGTGACGACATCTGACCAGGATATGCTTCCCATCAGGACTGAAACAGGCACCCTCTGGAAACATCGAACTTCGGTTTCTCAAATCAAATGGGCCTGAAATACAATGGCCCGTTTGAGAGTCGCAGACATACATAGCTGCATCATCTGCTATAGAAGCAAAGGTTTTTTCGTCCGGCGATAAGACAATGCACTTCACCCATTTCTTGTGATGTTCTGCAACAAAGACGGTCATTGGCCACTGAGAAGGCCTGCCATCACTAATCATAAGAGTGTTTGGAAACTTTGGGCGGAATTTTTCGGCAACAAGGGAGTGTTCGGGTGCAAATGGAAGAGCTGAGAGATATATTTGAGGAGCGCTCTCGGAGATGGGAACAATGAATGCTGAAATGAATCGGAGGGCATCACGGAAAAACAATATCAGTTCATTCTTGGGATCAAGTGTCTAGCCGGAAAACCTCAGAGTTGTATCGTAGAAAACAATTCAGGACATACCGCAAGTGCAGGCCATTCCAGAGCCTGTTTGAGGATGAAATACACCTTATAGGTCTTTCCCAATACACTCATCACTTCTATCCAGAACAATAGCTTCTCGTACATTACAAACTCCACCGCCTTCATCAAAATCCCCTCAGGTTGAGTTTGGACAAGATGGTCCCCCCAGAATTGAGACGAATATGAAATGAGGGGAGAGATGGCAGACTTGTCAGTAACCGGATCCACATTCTTTATGGTCGAAGACTTCAAGTTGCACATGTTGAAGTGGAGCTTTGAGGAAGCCATAGATTTCAAACATAGCCCAGCAAGTTGTCGTTCATGAAGGTTTCGATCCTGAACAGCAGAAAGATTAGGTAGATGTTGACAAAAACAGGGAGAGAGGAGGAAATCCTCGAATGATCGATGATGGAAGTGAAGGATAGGGCCGGAGTCGATGACGGACACAAGACCCTTTTGAATGAACTCCAACATATCCAAATCCGAGTCCGATATTCTTACTCCGGACAACATGATAAGTGTATTGTCATCAAGTGGTTGTTTTGCATAAACCATTGCACCCATAACAGATGTGATTGCCTCAATCTCTTGCTTTGAAACCCTTTGGAATGATGTTTTGACAACGGTCGAGTACAAGGAATACAAATCCTTGAACCTCTCTGCGCTATCCTCTTGCTTTCTTGTTTTAAGTATATGGAAGCGTGGCGCGGTATTTTCCTGAAGGAAGTCAGCAGCAGTTTTTGCCCAGATAAATATACCAGCAGCGCCAGGAACCAAATAATCAAGAGCCTCATTTATCCATGCATCTCCCATATTTGTGTCCTCGAGTCGCTTCTTGAGGAATGCATGAATGTCATTTGAGGTACTACTTCCAGGCTCGACATCGTTGCCAGAAGGAATATTAAGATGGATGCTGATAGAATCTGGGAAGGTTCGAGTGATACGGTCCTCTGGCCAGCTGGTAATTATCAATTTGAACTTCCTCAAGTGGCCGACGAGAGCCCAGCGCTCGATCGTACGCAAGAGCCCCTCGAAATCATCCCTCCCAGATGAGTCATGCCTGAGGCCACCACATTCGTCCAATGCATCTACCACAATCACCGGACGTTGCTCAAGTGAATCGTGATCCAGTGCGGATAATGGTTTCTCTACGAGTGCCTCGAAAAGGCGATCAATATTAGATGAGCTGAGTTCCCTATTGCCCTGGGCTAGATTCTGACGAAGAGACGGATACTGGCGGGCAAGACCACTGGAAACGACACGACAGAGTGCTTCTGTAGTGATTGTGGTAGATTGTGTACGGTCGAATCGGAACCATATCACATGTCGATTCTGGTCCTGTAGTCGAGTTGTAATGCTAGCTGCCAAGGCTGATTTCCCCACACCAGGCGATCCCTTTATCCAAATCACATTGTGGCCGTCGATTTTTTTGATCGCAGTTTCAATCTCTTGTAAGATGTCAAGGCGGGTGCCCTCCATACATGGGTCGCAGAGGGGGAGCCTATTTCCCCCAAGAGCCTGCACCAAGTCGTCCAGTTGTTGCGCTACTCGGATTTCCATCGCGACATCTGCAACAAGCCGATCCCTGAATCCATCCACTTTCTTCCGTAACTCGATAACTCTGTCTTTCTGAGGGACAGTGAGGATGTACTTGACTGGACAGATGGTTCTTCTTCCATCATTCCAGGAAATTTGGTGATAGTGCGGCACAGTCCTTCCGAATTTGGGACATTCTTGAGCTTGTCGAGCTGATCAGCTAGATGTGTCATTCCCTCTGTAAGGCCTTGCATTTCTTTGTGAGATTCTTCTTGCGCCTCGAAATGCTACAGCATTGATCAGTCACCCTATTTCCGACAAAAGAACATGGACTAACTTTGTAGACGACCTCGATGCACGCAACCACACTTTGTACTATAGGATGTACCTTGTTCAGGTCAGACAACATGTGTGCATATTGGACACGATTCAATTACCTTTCTAGCAGCTGCAATTAACCCGCTGATGGCCTTTCCGAATTCAATAAATGTCCCATAACCAGTGCTTGCAGGACGAAGATGACTCAAAACGGGCTTAAAACCCTTCAGCCGCTCTATTGTACTCCGAATTTGTGCATCCAAGGCCCGTAAATCGCTGCCGTTGGCCTACAATTATATTTGGATAAGGAAGCTACACATTGGTAGCTATCAAATGCGTACCTCAGCGATGATCCAGAGCTGAAATCCCAACACTGTATTCCTTAATTCCACTGCGAATTTCGCTGAGGTATCTTTCAGCATGTTGTAAGCGATCAAGACAAAGAATCAACTCACATTTTGTTTCCTTCTGTGATTCAGAAACCAGGTATCTCCATAAATTGTCAAATTTGATACTGACTCGACACAACAGATCACCCTCTGAGACATGTCCGAGGGTGATGATTTTCCACTGTCGAGACTCTTTGTAGATTTCAATATTCAGGTTGTTTCCTTCCTTGACAATGCTACATCGCATGAATATATATAAAGCTGCTTGCGCATTTGAAAGGTTTTCTCACCATCCTTGGGTCAGTTCCAGACTCTGTTCCCCTGTATTTTTATTGTCAAATTTTTCCTTGATATCTTGAAAAAAAGGGATATCGGTCTTGCACTTGATAATGAGTGGATGTGAAAATCCATCATCAAGTTTTCCGATGAGTTCTAAAATGCAAATAAACCTAGTGAAGGATGGAGTCGATGAAAAAAAAATCATACTCACTGAGAATTCGGATAGCTCTCGTCATACCGGGTTCAGCTTGCTTCGCCATTGTTTCCAACTAAAGTAGGAAGAGGTGTTGTGACCGTAGGATGATAAGAAGAACAAGATCGTGGCATTTTCCTCACTACACGAATGGGGGTGGGAACTTGAGAATCAGCGTCTAAGAATGTGAGAAGAACGGTGAGGCAAATGTGGGAGCAAATTGTTTCATCTGGAAGCTATTGTCCGCCGTAACTGCATCCGTTATTTTCAAGATCAATGCATTAGTATGAGCATTGTCTTCGATTGTATTTTCTCACCTCCGTCTACATGATCTATCCCAGTAACTCTTGTCCATTTGAACAGACTGTTCCTGTCTATGAAAAAAAAAATGATGAAAGAACCAAGTTGACATCAAAACCGGATCAAATGTTAATTCAGCTACGGTACAACCAACGCTATACGCTGCATTACAAAGTGTGTATCTTCAAACATCTATATTCAAAATCTTGAAAGGGAAAAAAATCAAAGCAAGAATCTCCTTTGCTGAATCTTTGGATGAATATCAGCATGGACAAAGACAAAGGTTGGAAATATAACGGTCACATTGTGACGGACGTCTTCTGCGGTTTAGCTTCTGTTTTTGCCACATGAGTCAAAACTCAGCACAATATGAGATATGTACCGGCACATGTCTTCTGCCGACACTCTGAACCTTGCCTGGATCGTCCATGATACTATTACTCGCGGTACCACCGAAAGCTAAGAGAACAGGTAGTTATCCAGACTACAAATATACGTAGAACTCGACCCCTAATCATGCCACAACACCTGGTGTCGGAGCCAAGATACCGATTATGAGCAGATAAAGAGGTTTTGATACATCGAACTTGGGGATAGTCCGAATAATCCTTCGTATAAAAATGCCCTAATTTCTTTGAAAAATTTAGCTCGACAGCCCGACAATGCCCTGCAGGATCTCGTTTCCACCACTACTCAGAGTCAGAGGGTGGAGAACATGAGTCACCTCCTGTAAAGCGCCAGAGGGTGTAATCAGATGCG
>Ga0157361_1000857_pt1 | contig 11005 bp, 5 predicted proteins | sample AttlaeALBM2_FD_111481 | JGI IMG/M metagenome (GOLD analysis project Ga0157361, IMG submission 111481) | Fungus gardens microbial communities from leaf cutter ant in Ribeirão Preto, State of São Paulo, Brazil - Atta laevigata ALBM2 | ecosystem: Host-associated > Fungi > Mycelium > Unclassified ...
AGATCATCACCTGACTACTACCTATTATTCTACATATGGTAGTGTCTTTGTGCTAAAATAATGATAACCTAACCATATGGAGGCTGTCCTTTGTTCTAAGAAAAGGACAGATGACTATCTATGAATAATTAATGAAGTCCATGTGCAAACATTGAGGCCTTCATATCTCCACTAATATTAATTGCCTTGAGATCATTCTAGGCTCATTCTAAGTGTTATGAAGAAGGCTTTAGCTGAGCCTAGAACCGAAGCATTGATCACGGCGGTTTCCGAGATATTAGCAATTTAATAAACAGTAACATGGTAGTTACCAGTTGATCTGCTTAATATCTCAGCCAATATTGATCGCCTCAAGACATGACTGGCATCGATCAAAAGGTCTTTTTAAGGGCTTTAAGCTGGCTTTGAGACTGTGGGAATCGTTGAAGACTTGATGGAGATATGACCGAATGAAGTTTGTGACAACTACATCATGACACCCCAGTAGGAGAGCACGGAGGAAGATAGAAGACGACAGAGCTGGTTACCAGAAATTACTAGTGGCCAGGAGTAATGAAAGAAGTAGGGAAACATGTGGATGGATGTGATGCTTGCCAAAGGTACAAGAATCGAAGCAAAGCACTGGCAGGAAAGTTGATGCCCAACGCAATCCTAGAGAAACCATGGAGTCATATTTTAGCAGACTTCATCACAAAGTTACCACTAGCTCAGGGATATGATGTAATCTTGGTAGTATGTGACATATTTAGCAAAATGGCGCATTTTATAGCCACCACGGAAAAAATGTTGGCAAAGGAACTAGCAAAGCTATTTTGGAACCAAGTATAGAGGCTGTATGGCCTCCCAGAAAGCATTATATTGGACAGAGGAGTACAGTTTGCAGTAGGAATAATGAAGAAGTTGAATAACTTACTGGAGATTCAAACAAAACTTTTAACAGCCTATCACCCGCAAACAGATAGACAGATAGAAAGGGTGAACCAGGAGTTAGAACAGTATCTGAGAGTTTTTATCGATCATAGACAAGAACAGTGGCTGGATTAGCTAGGAACAGCAGAATTTGCATATAACAACAAGATTTACGCAACAACAAAAATATCACCATTCAAAGTAAACTACGGCCAAGACCCAAGGATGGGATTTGAGGGAAGAAGAAAGGGAAAGTATGAAGCAGCAGGGAAGTTCATAGAGAAGATAAGGAAAATCCAGGAGGAGACAAAAGCAGTGCTAAGAAAAGCGCAAAAAGAAATGAAGAAGTTCACAGACAGAAAACAAGGAAAGGGCAAAGAATACAAAGTAGGGGACTTAGTACTGCTAAGTACAAAGGACTTAAAATGGCAAATGAAGGGGAGAAAATCAGAGAAGTTGACAGAGCACTTTGTAGGCCCCTATAAGATTAATGGAATCATCTCTAGTAATGTAGTAGAGTTAGAATTACCTAAATCTATTAGGATATACCCTGTGGTAAACGTAAGTAGAGTACGACTCTACAAACTACAGGTAGCAGAGCAAAAGAAGATACTACCAAAACCAGTCATTATAGAAGGAGAGGAAGAATTTGAGGTGGAGAAGATTTTGAACAAGAGAATAGTGTGGGGAAAAGAAAAGTTCTTGGTACAATGGAAGGGGTACACAGCAGAAGAAGACATGTGAGAAAATAGAAAGAATTTAGGAAATGCAAAAAAGCTCGTAGAAGAGTTTGAGAGGGAGTATGGGGAAGAGGTAGAAGAACTTAGGTGACAGGAGCTGGAAGAAGAAGAGAAAGAATTTAGCTGGGAACTACCAAGAGAATTTACAGCTAAACTACTATATGGTTGGGGGAGGAAAAGATATAAAAAAGAAAGAGAGAAGAGGTAGGACTAGAATTGGAATCGATGGAAAAATTCCTCGGGACAAGGAATCTTGAAGGGGAGGCCATGTTATGAGAGCCCCAGAAAGGAAAGAGTTTCCTGCACATTTGAACATTTGATCTCCAACATCAAATTGTACAATAAGGACAAGATATAAATAGCATGGAAATTAGGTAATCATATTATGTGATAAGGTCATGTGATCATAGAATATTCTGGAAAGACATATGATTGTGTAATAGTAGAGTACAGCCACTTGTAAAGTAGTATAAGTAGATAGTCAAATCCAATAGAGAACTCTATTGAGTTCTTTCTAAACACTTACCTTGAGTGGTCCTTGAGTCGTCAAGACTTAGTGATAACATCTAAGCATAGATTGAAGCAGCAAAACAAGAAGAAGAGATCATCTGCATGGAAAGTATAAGAAAGCTAAACTCTAAGCCAGAATAAAGCCAACTGCTCTTTGTTCAGTGATTAACAAAGAGAACTTGATAGAGTTCCCATTGGATTTTTCTATACTATATATATAATTACTATATGGCTATGCTCTTTGACTCCCATAGTCTCCATGATACTCATCAACTGACTTCTTCACCACATGTCATGACTGTGACTTGTGACTTCATGTGACATGACTATGACATGACCATTCTGTGACTCTGTGACTGTCATGTAATACTTTCCTATGCCCCACTATTACAAATGGTCATTTACTATTTGTAATAGGTACTTTGATACTTTAAAAAGTTCAAAAATACAAAGTTAGACAAGTGACAAAAGATGTTGTTGACAAAAGATGTTGTTAAGTCTGAGGTCTAACCCTCAGACAGGGAGTTCTTATATACAGGATTGTGATGGTCTGTGCACTAGGACAAGCTATCATATGCTACTACCTATTGTTCTGTATATAGTAGTGCCTTTGTACTTAAAATAGTGATAACTTAACCATATGGAGGCTGTCTTTTGTTCTAATTAAAGGCAGATGACTATTTATGGGTAATTAATTAATGTTCATGTTCAAATATTGAGGTTTTCATATCTTCACTAATATTAATCACCTTAAGGTTGTTTTAGGCTCATTCTGAGTGTTATGAAGAAGGCTTTTGCTGAGCCTAGAACCAAAGCATTGATCATGGCAGTTTTTGAGATATTAGCAATTTAATAAATAGTAACATTGTCATGACTTGGCAAAATAGCTAAGTCATTATCTATATTTCTTTTTCTTTTCTTTTCTTTTCTTATTGGACTTACAACTACAAGATGGAGCACAGGAAAAGTATCACATGACTTTGTCACAATGTCACAGTGGTGTGATGGAGGGTCACTGATGGTCACATCACAGGTCACAGTCGTAGTGTGTCATATGACGAAAGTAATATGAGGACCATGGGAGAGCAAGCACATAGCCACAGTAGTAAAGTGTATAAGTAGTAGAGAAATGAGCAAGAACTCCATTGAGTTCTCTTTGTCAAACTCTAAACAAAGAGACAGTTGGCTTAATTCTGGTCATCAGACTTTAGATGCTGACAAACATGGTAGTTACCAGTTAATCTGCTTAATATCTCAACCAATATTGATTGCCTTGAGACATGACTGACATCAATCAAAAGGTCTTTTTGAGGGCTTTCTGTAGCCTTTAAGACCATGAGAATTGTCAAAGAATTGATGGAGATATGGCTGAATGAAGTTTGTGACATATTAATTGGAAGAAAAGTATAATGAAATAGAGAAATGCTGAACTGACAAAGAATTTTAGTGAATTACTTGACTCCCAAGAAGAAGATCTAGAGTTAATGAACCATGAGATTTATGAATTGAATACTAAAATCTCTGCTTTATAGGTACTAGCACAGAAAGGTAAGCAGAAAGATAACTGAACTACTGAACAAATGGTTTCAGAAGAATACCATAAATACTTATTACTATTTGACAAGAAGAAAAGTGAACAATTTCTACCAGTAAGAACTTAGAACTACAAAATTAAACCAATATTTGAACCAAAAGCTTTCAAATCATACAAGCTTTTCTTTGCAGAAATCAAAGAGCAAGAAAAATTTGTTGAAGAAAACCTATGAAAAGAATATATCAAACATTCAAAATCACTAATAGCCTTGCCCTTTTTCTTTGTGACCAAAAAAGATGGAAAACTACAACCATGCCAAGACTATTGCTATCTTAACAAGTACACTATCAAGAACATCTACCCAATACCTAACATTCAAAGTATTCTGGACAAACTACATAGATCAAAATACTTCACTGCAATAGATGTACGACTCAGATACAATAACATTTGTATTTGAAAGCAAGACTAATAGAAAAAAGTATTCAGGATGAATCAAGGATTATTTGAATTAACTATTATGTTCTTCAGAATATACAACAGCCCAGCAACATTCCAAACAATGATAAACACAATATCTACATCACTTATTGCCAAAAACCTTATACTGGTTTATATAGATGACATTCTCATCTATGCTCCAACAAAGAAACAACTATACAAGACAACAAAAGAAGTACTCAAAATACTTCAGGAGCACAATTTATATCTCAAACCCAAGAAATGCTAATTCACCAAATAACAACTCTTGTATCTTGGATATATTATCTCCTCTGATCAAGCTCAAATAGACCCAATCAAACTCAAAGGCATATTCAACTGGCCTGTACCCTCAACAATCAAGGAAACAAGAAAATTCCTTGGATTCTATAATTTCTACAGAAAATTCATTAAGGATTATACCAAAATTGCTTCACCAATTAATCAATTGGTAAAAAAGAATATGAAATTTATCTGAACAGAGAAAGCACAAAAAGCATTCAACAAGCTAAAGAAGAAATTTGAAGAGAAACTTATTTTTATTACTCCTGATCTAACAAAACCATTTGAAATATTTGCTGATGTATCAAATCATGCAATAGGAGCAGTACTCATGTAAAGGGATGACAATGGAGTACAATATCCCTGTTTTTTCCATTCAAAACCACTATTGCCAGTAGAAAAACGCTATCATACCTTGGAGCAAAAGTTCCTTGTAATTATCCAAGCTATTCAAGAATAAAGATACTATATTGATGGAGCACTAGAAGAAACTGCTATCTGAACTGACCACAACAATATTATTCATTGGACCAACCCAGTCAAACTGTCATGACAAATGACAAGATAGTCAATAATACTTAGTACTTACAAAATCAAGATCAAACACATTACTAGCAACAAAAACACTGTTGTGGATGCTTTATCTCAAAAATTCATTAAAGATAAGGATAAAGATGAACCAAAACAAGCTATACCTGATGAGTTCATCAACAAATCAACATATCCAGTAGAAGAACTATCTAACAAGCTAATATTGGAAGAAAAACAAAACATACTTAAACAACACCATGACTCATCAACAGCTGGATATCCTAGTATCAAAGAGATATTACACAAAGTATCAAAACAACACTCATGGTCTAAACTCAAACAATTTGTTACCAACTATATCAAAGGCTGTGAAAACTACCAAAGATACAAAATCAATCAACATTCTCTAAAACTGCTACTTTAAGGAATCCCAGCACCATAATCCAATCAACCATTTACTCAAATCACTATAGACCTCATTACTGACTTACCCAAGTCAAAGAGCTTTGATTCTATTTTGTCCATAGTGAACCATAGTCTAACAAAGGGAATAATATTAATACCAATAACAAAAGGAGTAACCTCAGAAGGAATTACAATGCTCCTAATAGATAACCTCTTTTAAAGATTTGGTATTTCTAACAAGGTCATCTCTGACCATGACCCTCAATTTATTGCCAAGTCAATAAAAGCTTTCTTACAAGGACTAGGAATCAAATAGACCATATCCACTGCTTTTTACTCTCAAATGGATGGCACCACAGAACGGTTCAATCAAGAAATCAAACTCTACCTTGCCATTTATTGTGCTGATAACCCTAAAACATGGGCTAATAAGCTATCTATGGCCAAATACTCCTATAACTCCAGACTTCATGGAGAACACTCATACATTCTGTTCAAACTCATGTTTGGATATCCTATAAAAACCCATATTGATATCCCAGAAACCTTATTAATTACTGCCAATAATAGGATTAACCACATAGAGAACATCTAGACAAATGCCAAACAAGCACATGAAGTTACCAAGAATCTCATCAATCAGAGAATCAAAAGCAAACTTCTTGATCTCAAGGTAGGAACACAAGTCTGGCTAGATTCTCGACACATCTAAATTGAAGGAACCCCAAAGAAGCTCACATCAAAATATGTAGGCCTCTTTGAAATTTTGAAAAAAACTAGACCTGTCAACTACTAGCTAAAATTACTGCCATACTAGAAGATGCACCCTATTTTCCATGTCTACCTTCTCCAGCCAACACAAGAGAACATCCAATATGGGAAATTCTCAAAAAGACCTTCTCCAAAGATCACTATGGGAGAAGGAGAATAGAAAGTCAAAGACATAATTAACTTCAGAAATAAAAATAGGGTAAAGAAATTTCTAGTTCACTGAAAAGGATACCCTGAAGCAGAACATTCCTGGGAACTGAAAACAAATATTACCAATACCAAACAACTCCTTAAAGCCTATAAAAGAAGACAAAAATAGAATTAGTAAGTAATATAATAGTTTATGTCTTTTTTCTCTTCCACCTTCAACACAACCACCTTTGTTATCATATTACTAACACTATTACTAGCCAACCATAAACAAGTTAACAACTTCTTCCTCTCTATCAAATAGTTTTGCTGAGTACAAACCAATAACTTACCACCATTCTACTATGTTCCTTATCAACAAATTGTTGCTGATCAAACTTCCCTCATACAATAATTTACACTATTTGACTATCCCTTGGCCTAGCTATAGACTACTCTTATTGGAAATTCAGTGGCTATTGCCAATTTTGACCTTTTCAAGGAAAACTGGGCTCTTTACCTTTATCACAAAAGGCCACTTACTGATTTGTGATTGGTGAATTGAATATTCAAAAGGCTTAAAAAAGCAAAGTCAGACAAGTAGCAAAGATATTGTTAAGTCTGGGGTTGTCACAACCATGTGACAACTAGAGGTCACACCAGTCTGTTGCCATCAGAGATAACTGTATAGTTCCTTAGGTATTATTACTTCTAGCCTTACTATAGTCTTTAGTTTTATTGTCTCTAAGCAAAAGTCCTAGAAATTCCAATTCCTCCACTTACCTATCATTTGAGTCCAGGTTATGCTAGGAAGAGGCTTATTTAACCAACATCACTCTCTTCTGCTAAATTGAGACTTGACAGAGGTCTAATCCTTAGACAGGAAGTCCTTATATATAGAATTGTGATGGTCTGTGCACTAGGACAAATTATCACATGCTACTACCTATTGTTCTACATATAGTAGTGCCTTTGTACTTAAAATAGTGATAACTTAACCATATAGTAGCTGTCCTTTGTTCTAAGAAAAGGACAGATAACTATCTATGGATAATTAATGAAGTCTATGTACAAATATTGAGGCCTTCATATCTCCACTAATATTAATCACCTTAAGGTTGTTTTAGGCTCATTCTGAGCATTATAAAGAAGGCTTCTGCTGAGCCTAGAAATAAAGCATTGATTGTGGTGGTTTCCGAGATATTAGCAATTTAATAAATGGTAACATAGTAGTTACTAGTTGATCTGCTTAATATCTCGGCCAATATTGATTGCCTTGAGATATGACTGGTATTGATCAAAAGATCTTTTTGAGGGCTTTTCATAGCTCTTTAGACTGTGAGAATTGTTGAAGAATTGATAGAGATATAGCTGAATGTAGTTTGTGACAACCTTTATCTCCAACACATAGCCAATCAACAATTCCTTCAACTCCAAAATAATCTCAAGAATCTCAAAGAGTTTCCACTCTCTACAATCCATCAATACCTTTTACATACCACTGCACAAAGAGTACAACACCCAATAAACACAAGCAATTAGAATCCTAGCCTACCAACTGAATTTGACCCTGGAAACAATTTTGACAATACATAAGAAAATAACTCCAACAATAGTAAAACTACTGGACAATTGGAAACTAGCAATTCTACTAAAGGAACTAGATGAAATCTAGATGATTCTCATGGAAATCAAGAACTATAAGACCTTAAGTATGTACCTTTTTTCATTATAGACAACACACAATGCTTTGTTTGTGGTTGACATGACCATTTCCTTAACTAATGTGCTAATCATGTCTGCAAAAGATATAATCAAAGAAACTCTGGTCATTACTGCCTCCTTTAACCATGACAACCTCAACCACAATTTGCTATGGCAAAACAACAAGCCAAGCAAGCCAGAATCAATTATCCAAACTTGCTCCCCAACAAACTACTTTCCACTTTCATCATTGGTCTTACTCTAACCAGAAGATGACTCCTGGAATATTTTCTCACTAAGACTCCAGAGAATCAATGTCACTCTACTCCTTGAAAACACAATAAACAAGTCCTCTTTAGGAAAAAACTCCCAACCAGTCATACCATTATGTTCCTCTCTACCTTTAACTCTTAGAGACTTGTCCTTTGATATTTTTCTATGAGACAACCTCAACAAAGCATCCAAAGAAACTAGGAAGACAATAACAGAAATTACTACAATGATATTAACAATGTTACCTGGTCCAATATCTTAGGAGAATCTATCAGATATTGAATTCAATGAGGACATCAAATTAAACAAAGGGAATTATGTTATGAACATCGAGTGAGACTACAGTTATTATTAGCCATAGTCTAATAATGAGTGACTAGTAGATAAGATATTGGCAATACTAGATGATGATGTTACCATGTAGTAATATATTAAATGTCTGAGGACTCTTATAGAACAATGGACTCATGGTATAAACAGGACTTTTCAGAGAAATCTTGGACTATTTCCTCCTTCTATCTTCGGACTTGTGCTAAATAGGATAACATTGGACTACCCACTATTAGACATTGACTCGACTTGTTATCTTCTTAGCTTTTGTCATTGGACTATTACTTAACTAGTCACCTTTAGTTACAAGTAGTGTTATCATACTGTAACATAGTCACAATACCTAGTTAGGATAAATATAGACCAGAAAGAAAAGGGAATGGCAAGTTTTCTTTTTTTGTATTCCTTTCTGTATTCTTATTACTTCAAGGGATTGGTACTCTTACTTGTCTCTGAATAATCTCTAGGATACTACTCAAAGTCTCATTGATATCTCTCCTCTGATATAACTTCACTGAAAATCTTAACTGGATCCTCTAACAAGGAGTGTGAAGATATCAAGTATTAGATATAGGCTTTAAGTTAAAACATAAATTTAACTAAGGTCTAGAGTCTTAACAATCAGAGTACTTTAGGATTAGAAGAAAACTTAATAAAGTTCTCAATTAATTATTCTATGCTATATATACAAGTTACACTATTTGTCTATATTTAATCTACAAGTGTCCATTAGTTACTAGTCTAACTCCTGTTATGACTTGGCAAAATGGCTAAGTCATTATTTATATTTCTTTTCTTTTTCTTTTTCTTTTGGACTTACTACACATAAGGAGTGCAGGAAAGTGTCACACCACAGTCACATGAGGAGTGTGGAAAAATAGTGCACATACCATGTAGTAGTTATATAAGTAGTATATAAGAAATAAATAAGAACTCTATTGAGTTCTTCTTGTTAGCTCAGACTTGGAGGGTAATTAAGTCATCTTAGACTAAGTTGCTATAACTCCAGTCTATGTCATTTTCCTTAGTCATGGTTGAGGTGACTCATATAGTACTCTTCCTCTTGAGAATTCTCATCCAAAGAATTTTTTACAATCTGTTATATAGATCACTATAGGTTTCCCAACTTGTTCTTTTTTTCTTTCTATTCTTCTATTTTGCTTTCTTTAATCTTTTCTTGTTCTTATTCTTGTTCTTAAATAGTTCTTCATATCTTCTTTAGTTTCTTTCTAGTTGTCTCTAATATTCCCTGCCAAACCTTTTATTATTCCATTCTTATAACATTTTTGCCATGTATCTTTCTGGCTATTACAAATGGTCACTTACTGTTTGTGATAGGTGCTTTGATACTTGAAAGAGTTCAAAAATGCAAAGTTAGACAAATGACAAAAGATATTGTTAAGTCTGAGGTCTAATCCTCAGATAGGAAGTTCTTATATATAAAATTGTGATAGTCTGTATATTAGAACTGGCCATCACATGCTACTACCTATTGTTCTACATATGGTAGTAGCTTTGTGCTTTAGAATGTGATAACTTAACCATATGGAGGCTGTTCTTTGTTCTAATTAAAGGCAAATGACTATCTATGGGTTATTAATTAATGTCTATGTGCAAACATTAAGAACTTTATATTTCTACTAATATTAATTGCCTTGGGGTTGTTTTAGGCTCATTCCAAGTATTATGAAGAGAGCTTCTATTGAGCAAAAACCAAAAAACAAAACAAAACAAAATAGAAGCAGAACATCAATTGTGATGGTTTTTGAGATATTAGTGATTATCAAGGACGGAATTCTGGAGGATGGAAAAATAGGATAATAGACAGAAACTACAATCCGAAACAGAGTAAAGTACTATACTGGAAAGGAGTGTTGCTTAGCAATAGTAGAAAGAAGGCTCTGGCAAACAGTCAAGGACACCAGAGCAGAGAACAACTTATTAAATGACCTTGGCTTCAACTTATGTGTTGTGCCCCAGTCTCTGGTCATGAGGTAGTCACATATTTCAGAGTGATAGAAGTCATCAAGACAGAGGTCCTAAAGGGAAGAGTGCAGGAGTCAGAGAGAATGAGATGAAATTAGGACCAAATAATGTTAATTTACAGACTAAGGAATTATACTATAACTACTCAGTACTTATAGTAAGTCCAGAATAGAAGAAGAGTAGTCTACTATGCTATCCTACTATTATTAATTTTAGGAGAATTATTAGGAGAAAGAAATTACATAATTATCATATTTCCAGAATATGACAGTGATTTAATAAACAGTATCATAGTGGTTATGTTAAGACTCTAGACCTCACAGTTGAATACGTTCAACTTGAAGCCTATATCTAACACTTGATATCTTCACGCTCCTCGTTAGAGGGTCCGGTTAAGGTTTTCAGTGAAGTTATATCGGAG
>Ga0157361_1000858_pt1 | contig 11004 bp, 6 predicted proteins | sample AttlaeALBM2_FD_111481 | JGI IMG/M metagenome (GOLD analysis project Ga0157361, IMG submission 111481) | Fungus gardens microbial communities from leaf cutter ant in Ribeirão Preto, State of São Paulo, Brazil - Atta laevigata ALBM2 | ecosystem: Host-associated > Fungi > Mycelium > Unclassified ...
GACAGCATTATCCACTAGAGATGACATAGAATCTCTGGAGCCCTTCATGGCAGAGAGATGCCCTGAGCAGAAGTTTGGCAGCAGATATTTGGGATGAGGGGATGATCACATTGTATATATACCCTTTGGATATACGTTTGCTTCTATCTTTGTGCACCTCAGCGTCGTTCCGTGATTCTGATGTGAGACTCCTTCATATTACGGACTAGATGTTGTTACTCAGTATACCTAACTTAGTCTCGTTCCACAACTCTGATAGTTTTGTTATCACTCTAGATTCCCGCCGCTCGGTACAAAAGATGAACGTCGAACCCAGGGTAGTTTTTAATGACGATGGCCAGTGCCGAAGATGCACTATAGTCCATTCCATCGAAGCCTCAGTCTGGGAGGAAAGCGTTCCTACAAGACAATTGAACAAAGTTGACTGCTGACGTCATAGCTGATGCCAAGCACCTGATTAGACAAGAACAATAAGCAGGACAATAAGCACATAGGCGAGTGGGGCAAGTCAGTCGTTGATTGTACGTCTTTTAGCCAATTTTAAGTACAACCATGATCCAGAACTCGAGCATTCCCTCGTAATTTGTCACCTATCAATGTATTGTGTTGAGATTGACAGGAGATGTACATGAAAATAACAACTCGTGCCTAAAGTTCTTATTGTCACAGTGGCTCCTCTACAAGTTAGATAGTCCGTCAACCTCGGATCCCATGGTGCCTTATCTTTGTGTCTTGACAGCGTTGTGGGACAATAAAAGTTACTATCCCAAAGAGACAACTCTATATTGACAACAAGTCACACGTGTACAATGTCAAGATTTCAATATGTAAGTGGGTGTCATACCAGATGCCGTGGCAAGATGGTGTATTCGTCGCACAGGTTCTGGTCCCAGATTTAAAGTTACTGTTACTTAGAGTGTTGTTGGCAGCTGTGGTAGCATTGCCAGATGTACTGCCAGTGGTCATTGATTGTATTCCAGCAGGGCTTTGTTGAAACAAGGTCATCTAGGCAGCAAGTTGTTGTTGTCTTTGTTGAGAATGAGTTTGTTTTCTTTCTATTGTCTCAAGTAGGGCTATTGTAAGTACATTGTTGTTGATATTTTATTGTCTACATGGTAGCATAGATACACTATATTCCTCTTAGTATAAATGTCATGTATTGTCTCCCTTAGGATCCAGCCTTCTTATCTGGATCCTAGGTGCATAGTATATGCACTCACTATCAATTAGCCTTCTTATCTGGATCCTAGTGATTCAAATAATTTTACTCTGTTCCAACATTACCTGTGCTATCTATTCTTGAGAGGCTTTTGGACTGTTGTACAGGGTTAGTGTTACAATCTCCTTCAGAACCCGGTGCTCGAGTTAAGAAAGTGATATATTAACCAGGATGAAACTGGGTTTCTACTATCCCTACTGACTACTATATATACTATGTCTGGCCTCATGTCCTCCTCCCTGCACTGCGTTATCATCTCATGTTCTCCTCCCTGCACTGTGTCATCATCTTGTGTCTTCCTCTCTACACTACGTCACTATTCTATCATGGAACGAGGTGAATTTGTTACATTACCCCCCCTCTAAGATTGCGTCTTCGCGATGTCACACCGCAAATGAATTTTCTGTGGAAGATAACATTTGATACGTTTTATACCAATGAGTTCTTAATTAGAGTTTGCTCTAGAACCCTTTCTATATCCTCAGAATGTACTACCATATAACAAAGACAGTGAGCAAGGGAGAACCAAACCAGAGCTCATGTTGATACCTCGGGAAGCAAGCAGGATGAGCTGGCATCAGGTTTAGGAAGAAAGTTATAGAAGGACTACGCTCTAGATCCATTATGGGATGGAACCGACTTAGAGATATGGTGGACTGGGACTCTAGAACCAGTAGTGTTTGGGTGACGGACTTAGATAAATAGACTCTGGTTGCAAGTAAGCACTGATGGCATCAGATCAATTATATTTAGATAAATGAGCCCTAGGACACAACTTGGAGATACTAGACATTGAGTGGGGTTTACTGACTACTTAATAGGTAACCAAGGAGGGTCTTCTTACAAAGCAACATCAAAGGGAGTGATGGAAGATCAAGAAGAATATTCTAGAGAGAAGCGATGATAAGGACGCGTCATCTTTGATGGAAAGGATTTGATGAAGAGGACGCGTCACCATAAGGACATGTCATTGCTGGGAATTGGGATGGACTTAACACGAGAAGAGGTTGAAGGAACATCAAAAGTAGTAATAGTTTCCTTTTTATATTTTATTCCTTGAGTTTCAGGGCTTTGTAATTATTTTAATATAGTATCCGGTGTGCGGTTGGATAGAGAAGAAACCTCTTGACTTCTACCTCCATCTATACTGCCTCTTGAATTGTAAATGTGAATCTATTGAGAGTAAGAAGACTGAGACTAGTGGGGTGTTTTGAGAAGAACACAGAATATACCCAGAACTCGATCTAGGAAGAAGATGCAAATGCAACTCGGACAGGCTTTGGAGAGGACAGCAGGCTGGGAAAGCTTAGCTAGGTGCACACTTGGATTGCATCACATCTGTAAGATTCGGTATTGGGGTGCAGACAAGAGGGCAACTGAGTATGGAGGGTCCATGAGTAATCAACTAACTGTATTTTCCAGAGGAGCTTTTGTCATGGTATGTAAAGGTTGACACCTTAGGGAGGCTATGCGGTGACGATCTAGAGAGATCTTACAATCTTTTTACAACTACTACGTATATTTTATTGGAGCTGCATATAATTCCTATTTTCTAATTATTTATAAACCTTCATTTTTGATTATCTCCCCTCAGACCTTTAGCATACAATTAGGAGCTGGCACAGCATGGTTTTGTTTGTCCCAGTGTGCAATTACCCTTTTGTACCCTTTCAGCGATATTGGCATACATTTTCCCAGGTAATCGAATGACAGAGACTCTAGGGGCATCTAGGTGTTTTTGGTGGAATTCTTTACACAATCTTGGAGCTCCTTTGATTACATTTGATGAGGTATTGCAATTTATCTCCCCCCCATCTAAAGTCAAGTATCTCTTCTACTTCTTGTACTTTGGTCTGATCAGTAGGGTTGGTGACCCTGTTATCAGATTTCTGTGATTGTTGTTCAAACAAAGGTGTCACATATGATGTAAGATATGACTCGTTGATAACTGAATAAATGGAATTCCATGTAAATGGAATTTTGAGCTCATAAGCCGATTTTTCGACTTTCTATATTATGGGAAACAGTCCTAGTCGTTTGGCAAATAGTTTTTTGGAAGGTTGGTCTGTGTTATAGTGTGCCACATCTACCCATACTAAGTCTTTGTTCTTCCATTCAACTTCCGGCTTCTTCTTAGCATCTCATTTCTTCTTCATTACTGCATTTGTTTTCTTCAATGCCTCTTCTACTTCATTTCTAATTTCTTTGATTGTCTTAAGAAATTGTTTGGTTCCTGGAGAATCTTCTGTAGTTTTCCCTGTATCTTGTCCTGTGTTTGGATGATATCCTAAGTTGATTAAGAATAGTGATCTTCCTGTACTAGAGTGGATTCAGTTATTATAAGAGAACTCAGCAATTGATAACCATTCTGCCTAGTTATTTTGTCTGTAGTTGCAGTATAGTCTTAGGTATTGTTCGAGTTCTTGATTGACTCTTTCCATTTGACTGTCAGTTTGAGGATGATAAGCAGTTGAAGGATTTCTTTCTACTCCAAGTTGAGAGTACAATTCTTTCATGAACCTTGACACAAATTGTGGTCCTCAATTACTGATAACCTTTTGAGGGATTCTCATGTCCTTGAAGACTCTATCCCATGACGTCTTGGCTACTCCTTGAGCAGTAATATTCATGTTGATTGGTGTATAGTAAGCTATCTTGGAGAAGCGGTCTACTATCATCAATATCCCATTGTATCCTACTGACTCTGGTAATGGTCCTATTAGATCGACACTGATAGTTTCCCAAGGGCCTTTTGGAACTCCGTTGGGGTGAAGGTTATTTCTTTTGGGTTGTCAATTGGGTTTGTTTGCTTGGCATTTTTCACATCCTGTGACATATTATTTTATGTCTTTTAATATTTGAGGCCACCAATAGTTTCTTGTGATTAGTTCGTGTGTCTTGGTATAGCCTGGATGTCCTGCTAATTCAGAATTGTGATACCTAGTGACGATTTCTTCTCAGAGTATATCACAAAAGGTCACTTACTTGTTTTGTGATGAACTGAATATAGATTCAAAAAGCTTATAAGCAGAGTTAGACAAGCAACAAAAGATGTTGTTAAGTCTGAGGTCTAATCCTCAGACTATGAGTTCTTAAATACAGAAAAGTGATGGTCTGTACACTAGGACAGAGCATCACATGCTACTACCTATTGTTCTACATATGGTAGTGCCTTTGTACTTGAAATAGCGATAACTTAACCTTATGGAGGCTGTCCTTTGTTAATGAGTAATGTACACCAGACTGTCACTTAATTATTTCAGCCATAGGCTTCTAAAGCCAAATGTTATCATCAATTAATTGTCCAGCTTGATGTGATTTCCCTAGGGTGCAAGAAGACTTAGTTTGTCTCCTGAAGATCTTGCCTTGGCACTTAGAGAAAACCTGGTATCGTTTACATTGGTAGCTTTGACCTCTACATACCAAATTACGCCACCGCTCAGATATCAAACTACATTACCATATCCTCTAGTGATGACCTATCGGCGAATGGAGGAACCAAAAGCTTAAAGATGCGAGATGTCGATCTGTTTCAAATCAAAACTCAAGAAAAGGACAGATGACTATCTATGGGTAATTAATGAAGTCTATGTGCAAACATTGAGGCCTTCATATCTCCACTAATATTAATTGCCTTGGCGCGGTTTTAGGCTCATTCTGAGCGGTATGAAAAGGGCTTCTCTGATACCTAAAAGCGAAGCTTAGATCATGGCGGTTTCTGAGATATTGGCGATTTAATGAACGGTACCATGGTGGTTACCAGTTGATCTGCCTAATATCTTGGCCAATATTGATCGCTTTGAGACGTGACTGGTATCAATCAAAAGGTCTCCTTAAGGGCTTTAAGCTGGCTTTAAGACCGTGGGAGTCGTCGAAGAATTGGTGGAGATATGGCTGAATGAAGTTTGTGACATAGACTCTGGTATTAAGCTGCTTATCTCCCATTTTCCTAAGTACTGATGGTTCTTCTAGTGCTTTTAGGGCTGATAAGACTTCATCATCTGTCATTTCGTTTAATTTCCTTAGTTTCTCTTCTGTGCATTCTTTTGTTCTCAAACTGTGGGCCCATACTTTCAATATACCAATTGCTTCCTCTTTAACACTCCATTGGATTTTCTTTGCTACCCATTCCACTGAGTATCCTTTATTCATCTTGTATTTCCTTGTACTAAAGTAATCCAAAAAATCTTTCATTGATTCCTCAGGTGATCGAATTTTTGAATCTATAAGGGCAGGTAAGTCAGTGCTTACTCCCTGCCTAGGGAAAAATCCTCTATTGCAATCTCTGTAATTCTCACTTCTTTTCTCTTCTCCTTTCTCAGTTTGAAGCACCTTGCAGTGAGATGACCTATTTCTCCACAATTGTAACATCTGTAAGGGGACATCTAGGGTGACGCTTAGTAAGTTCTGAGGGTCTGATCTATTAATGGCCCAGCGACAGATCGTATATCGCGTCCCCATCGTTCCCAACTTCTCCTGTCTGTGTCATGCGGTGCGATGCCTATTATTAGTTGTTCTAGGACATTCTGTGATTATAGATCGGTTGCTATGGTAGTATGTGCCTGACTATTTAGTGTAGTATATATACTAGCAAGTGTGTATAGATATATCCCCACTTGAATCTCAAACTAGCTTCCGGGACTCTCCATTAGCTTAAGGGTGATTGCCTCTGAGTGGTTCCCTAACAACACCTCCTCATCTCTCTGTGCCTGTCTACATCCATTGCATTAGGGTCTCATCTCGGAATGTCCAAAACTGGTTTCTTCTTCACATCCCCCAAATTCTCCAAACTTTTCCTTTCTCCAAATTCTTCAATAGCCTCTCTTCTCGACCTCTCAAAACTCAATGCTTTCTCATACCACTCATCTCATGAATCTGAGTTTCTCATCTGACCAATTTCGACCAGTTTTCATGCCAATGCCGGGTAAACTCCTTTCTTGAATAAACCTACTAAAACAACTTCATTATATCCAGAGAGTTCCTTTCAAGTGACGAATTCTGACCAGAAATCTTCTAGTAATTTATTTCCTTGCTTTAACTTGGCCAGTTTCTTGATTACATGGGTTTGGGTTTCTGTTGATATGAAAAACTGTGCCATTTTATCAGCCATCTTTTCCCAAGTCTCGTAAGGGGACTTATTAGTCATGGTTGATATGTCAAGTTCTCTGTTGGTCCCTTTCCACTCCTTTTGGAAGGGTAGAAACTTTTTGATTTGAGTATCTGTCCATTGTTGGGCCCAGTTGTCCTTTTCTCCCTTGATTTTTCCTAAAGCCATTTCAATCCTTTTCCATTCCTTCAAGATATTGTTGCTTTGGAAAAATAATGTCATTTTTCAGCACCAAGCTCTTATTTCATCTAGGTTTCCTTCAAAATCATTGGGTTTCTTCATTCTTCGTTTGGCTAGTTTGTCAGTGAAATCTTTCCTAATTTCTTTTATGAAGGTTTGAACATTCACAGCATAGACTTTCTTTGTTTCAGCTTTTAGGCCCGTCTAGACCTCCAATATGGAATTGAAAAATAGAGAGATGATAGTGGTCAAGAATGCTGTGATGACGGTGAGTGAGATTATGATGAGATTGTGGAGTGAAGTAAATATTTGGTAGTTTCGTCCTTATGTTACAATCTCCTTCAGAACCCAGTGCTTGAGTTAAGAAAACAATATATTAACCAAGACAAAACTGGGTTTCTACTATTCCGACTGACTACTATATATACTATGTCTGGCCTCATATCCTTCTCCCTGCACTGTGTCATCATTTTGTGTTCTCCTCCCTATACTGTATCATCATCTCGTGTCTTCCTCTCTACATTATGTCACTTTTCTATCATGGAACGAGGCAAATTCATTACAGTTAGTGGTAAGGGTTTGGTGTTAGAAGGATAGAGAGCAGCAATTACAATGGGGACAAATAATGGTCCACTCACCAGGTTATCTAACAAATATTAATAGATGGCCTAATAGGAAAGAGAGATCTCAAGGGAAGCAGAGAAGTCTTTGTGACATGGCAGTTGAGACAAAGAAGTGAGCATGCTTATGTAAGTACAACTCATATATTAATCTACAGTAATACACAGTATAATAATCATTTAATTTAATACTCCCTCTCACTCAAAGTAGTAGTCATTGAGTGACAATATTAATTAAAAGGAAAGTTCATAGAATCTTCAAACCAAGAAGTAAATAGAATTGATGGAACAGTATTTGGCCAAGATTATTAGTGACTACAATCAGAGAGTGCCATATACTTAGCCTCAGTAGAGAAAAGAGCTACTGATTTCTGTTTGCAACTTAACCAAGAAGTGATTCCTTGAGCCAACATAGTAAAATAGCCAGTAGTTAATTTGCAATGCTCATGGTCTTGGCCCCAATCAGAATCAAAGTATACTACAAGCAATTTGTTGCTTAATCCATTATAGACAAGCCAATATCTGCAAGTGGCAAGTAAGTATCTACAGAGGTATAACTCAACTTGATAATGATTGTTGAAAGGGTTTGCTATCTGTTAAGCTAACTTGATAACTATGAAGCCAATATCTGGTCTCAAGCCAATTATCAAGTACATTAGAGAACCAACTAGTTGTTGGTACTTTTGGCAAAATTTGGGATCACATTGCTTTTCATTTGGTTTAAAGTTAAACTCAGATGACAGTGGAGTATGAATAGAGTTAGTTGTAACATTAAAGCACACCAGTACCTTCTCCAAATACTCATATTGATCAATAAATATCTTTTGATTTTTATGATCACAGCTTATATACATGCCTAGGAACTCTATGGTTCCACCAAGGTCACAATACTCCCGTCTAGCTATAAATTTCTGCTTCAACTTATTAAGGAGCAAGGGACTTTTAGTATTCATAAAGCAAACATCATTAACATAGACAATTGCTATAACAAGTGCTTTAGTCTTTCTGTGTTAGAAACATGCGGAACAGGAACAGAGTGATCTGAAGTGGAGTAGAGTTACTTTAGAATAAAAAAGGGTTAACAACAAAAGTGGAGAACAACCTTGGCCTCAGCTCGTGCACTGTGCCTCAATCTTCTGTCGCATGTGTGGTTGTAAATTTTAGAACTGAATTGTTGCTAGAAGTCCAGGAGAGAAGTGGTATATAGATTGATAGGAGTGAGGATAGAACAAGTAAAAGATGTTAATCTATGAACTAAAGAAATAGGATATAACTAATGGAGTACTTATACTAAGTCTGGAATAGAAGGAGTACAAGTAATTAGTCTATATTATGATTCTATAAGAGTAAACAACAGGAATTCAGAAGTGAAATTTAGTGATAATATAAAATATAAAAGAAATTATATTATCAAATAATTATTTTCTGTTATATGACAGTTATTGTTTAACTTTGTATTTTTGAACTTTGTAAAATATCAAAGTATTTATTACAGAATCTTGTTGTTATTTTTAGGTTAAGACTATAATGACTTTTATAGTTATATACTAGTGTTGAAAAAAATATAAAAATTATTTAAATATATTTATTTGTGTTTTATAAGATATATAAATAATAATAAAGGTATTTTATACTATAATAACTATCAAAATATAAAAAAATAAAAATATTTGTTTTATGAAAAAAGATATTTTTTAGAGAATTTAAAATAATAACTATATTTGTATTGACTTTTGATACTTTGTACTATAATACTAAAACCAAATTTATCACAGTTCATGGCAAAACTGTTTCTTTTCTTTTAACTACTACCATCTTCTTCCTTTCAGCTGCAATGGCTATTGGGGGGACTACTATACTACCAAATCTCTTACATTAATATTATTATTATTCACCTTCCAACATTTATCTCTGCCTGTTCTTTGAGACAGCATCTTTTTTTTCTTTATTATGCTAAATGCATGAGCACTATGCCACATGTTTAGTACCCTCGACCTGGTGGAGACTTGTCAAGTCATGAGCCTCTTGGTTTATAGGAAGATACTTCAAGTAGTTATTTTTGCAAATGAGATAGACTCAGAGAAGTACGCTAAGCTCTGGAAAGTCTATGACACCCTTGGTCTCTGGTCCTTTTTTCTATAGGTCGTTCTGAAGTCACATATCAAGACACTGATAGTTAATAGCTACTTGAGGGTACCCAGTTTCTCTGTGACCTACAAGGAAGAGTCTTAGTACTTGCCCACAAGTGAGACATCTTGTTCTCCACCTACACCTTATTAGGGAGGTAATCCTAGGTAAGCCGACCAGGAGAGACTGGGATAGCATGAACTGTTCTTGGCTCTTCTACATAAAGTTTTGGCTCATAGTGAAAGTCACTAATACCTTCCTGAAAGGGGGTCTGACCATCAATCACAAATCAAGTAAATGACCATTTGTGATACCCTGATCAAACAACCCTCCCACATCGCATGCAAAATCATAAACACTATCCCTAGTACTTCGAGTTGATATTTGAAAATGCTTAATGAGCAGAGTTTAGACAGTGACAAGAGATGTTGTTAAGTCTGAGGTCTAATCCTCAGACAGAGAGTCCTTATATACAGAAAAGTGATGGTCTGTGCACTAGGACAGATCATCACATACTACTACCTATTGTTCTACATATGGTAGTGCCCTTGTCCTAGAAATAGTGATAACTTAACCATATGGAGACTGTTCTTTGAAAAGAACAGATAACTGACTATCTATGGATAATTAATGAAGTTCATGTACAAACATTGAGGCCTTCATATCTCCACTAATATTAATTGCCTTGAGGTTGTTTTAGGCTCATTCTGAGCGGTATAAAGAGAGCTTCTGCTGAGCCTAGAACTGAAGCTTATATCATGGCAGTTTCCGAGATATTAGTGATTTAATAAACGGTACCATAGTGGTTACCTGTTGATCTGCCTAATATCTTGGCCATTATTAATCACTTCAAGATGTGACTGGTATCAATTGAAAGGTTTTTTCAAGAGCTTTCAGGAGCCGTTAAGACTGTGAGAATCGTCAAAGAATTGATGGAGATATGGCCAAATGAAGTTTGTGACATAGGGCCTGGAATATGGAGTAAGAGTTGAGTTGGCATGACAAGTACATATGTTGGAAGCTAGGTCTCCTTCTTTTTTCTATAATTAGTTTTTTCTTTTTTTCAGTACCTATGCTTCTTTGCCTCATGCTTAGTTAATATAGGAAGTACATTTACAACATGCATCAAGGATCTGTAGTCTCCCTTTCTCTGTACTGCCACAGACTGTCTTTGCGCCCATGTAATAAATTGTTGATTTCAAAAAAAAAAAGCTCTTAAATAAATAGTAGATACAATCTCAACTTCTTAAGTTATATTTCTCTCTGTGCTCACTTACTTTTGGCAACTAGTATATTATGAGAATTAAAAGAGAATAATTAAACAAGAAAAACTAACTTAGTGTTATGAGAGCCCCAAGGAGGAAAGAGTTTCCCCATGCATTCACACATTTGATCTCTAACATCAAGTCGTACAATGGGGTCAAAATATAAATAGCACGGGAGATTAGATAATCATATCATGTGACAAGGTCATGTGATTATAGAATGTTCTGGAAGGACATGTGACCATGTAGTAATAGGGGTACAGCCACTTGTAAAATAGTATAAGTAGGTAGTTGAATCCAACAGAGAATGTAAGGGCACACTCAGTGAGGCACCAGTCACACTGCAATAAAGTAGAGCAGGTGTCTTAAGTTAGATCGATGGATAGCCCAGGAGATCAAACTAATGTTGAGGTAAGGTATTCTACCGTACATCACTAGCTACTTATACTAGACTAGCCAGTCTGTGCACTAGTCGCTATAGTCACA
>Ga0157361_1000859_pt1 | contig 11001 bp, 14 predicted proteins | sample AttlaeALBM2_FD_111481 | JGI IMG/M metagenome (GOLD analysis project Ga0157361, IMG submission 111481) | Fungus gardens microbial communities from leaf cutter ant in Ribeirão Preto, State of São Paulo, Brazil - Atta laevigata ALBM2 | ecosystem: Host-associated > Fungi > Mycelium > Unclassified ...
CGCGGATGCCGGGCATGAGGGGATACACCAGAAAGTGCCAGGCCTTTAGCCTGGCTGCCTTAGCGAACGGCCGCACAAGCGGCCGGGCAGTGAAAGCGGCGCCGGCATCGCCGGCTGCAAGCGCTAGTCTTTGATGTTGCAGTTGGCTTTCAGACCATAGCCGACTGGCCCGAAACCGCAACGCGGGTTCGGCGAGACTTGACGACCGCAGGCGGGCGGCTAGTCGAGTTGGGCTGATGGCTGGACGCGTGCGGCCAGACACCGGAGGAAGCTCATAGCTTAATTTTAATGCATCTGCCTGTACGACAGTAAATTCTCGTTATTATCCGCAGTGAGATTAATGCAGGCCAATTGCCTGCATGGTTTTTTATTTAAGACGTTCACTGGCCAGCTGGTACACATCGCCGCGCTCACGTTTGCCGACGGCAACCACCGCGATAATCAGGCAATCGTCGATCACTTCGTAAACCAGACGAAACCCCGAGGCGCGCAGCTTGATTTTGTAACATCCCGGCATCCCCCGCAGTTTTGCTGACGGAATATGCGGGTTCTCGCAGCATTTTTTCAGCTTTTTGGCGAACTGCTGCTGCAGCGATTTGTCCAGCTTGCCCCACTCTTTCAGCGCCGACTCACGAAATTTGACCGTATACGTCATGCGAACTGATCCAGATCGATATCAACCAGCGCTTCGCTACGACGCTCATTGACCAATTTCACCAGCTCCTGATCATCGAGGGCATCGAGCATTTGCTCGTAGAGCGCCGCCGGCACGCAATAAAATTCTGGCTTATTGCGGTTCAGTATGGCCACCGGAAACCCGGCGCCGGCGCCAACGGTTTCCATTGGGTTTTTCTTCAGCTCGCTGATGCTCGCACTTGTGTCACTCAGAATGATATTTGGCATGGTATCCTCGACTTAATAAGACCTGTTAAGTGGTCTTATTATACCACCAAAAAGACCTGTTAACAGGTCTTTTTGATAAAAATCGTCCAGCTTGTCAGTTGTACGAATACTCCACTGCCATCTCTTGCGCCAGTCTGTAACGTGCATGCTCCCAGGCGCGCTGACCGATCTCCCCGTAGTCACGCTGTGCGACCCGTTGCGCTCTGACCCAATATTGGATCATTTCGTAGGCAACTCGCGGTTTGTCCGGCTGCTTATAATCAGCACCACAGCTTTGGACAAGCTCAGTCATCCGGCCGAAAATCACATAGAGCGCCTGCTCCAGCTCGTCGGGTGACGTGCTGCTTTGCGCATACAGGTCATTCAGATCGTCTAAATAGCAAAACTCCATTTCCAACGCTCGAACGGCGGCAGGATATTGCACGCCGGGCTTTTCCCACGGCTCTGGGGCCTCTGGTTCGCACATTCCTGCCTTTTCACATATCTCGGCAGATTCTGCAGCGGCGGTTTTGACGTTGACGTTATCGGGGTTCATTCTGGTCTATTCCTCTTGTGATTCCATATCTCAGCGAGTTCTTTGCGGCGTAGGGCCGAGTTGCGACAGGCCCGGAGAAAAACAAGGGCGCCGCTTGCGGCGTGGCTTGCCAGAACCTTGTTTTTTGAACGGAATGGCGCTACGAATAGCCCTCCGCAAAAACTCTCAGAGAGATGGCCACAGGGAATTGATGAGGATGAACACCCTCGGCACGGCGGAACGACGGGTCGCCCTTAGCGATCGCCGCCCTAGGGGCGATCAGTGGGAGCGGCGCCGGCATAGCCGGCTGCAAGCGTAGGTTGTCGATCTTGATTTTGGCTTTCAGACCTTAGCCTACTGGCCCGAAACCGCAACGCGGGTTCGGCGAGACTTGCTGACCGCGTGCGGACTGCTAGTCGAGTAGGGCTGATGGCGGGTCGCGAGCGGCCTGCCACCGGAGGAAGCTCCAGCATCCGTGGTCTGCCTGACATACCAATAACAAAAAGGCGCCACTTGGCGCCTTCTCAGTTTATTGTTTCTTAGGACAAATTTAACTCAGTATCTATTGCAGATTCCCCTGCAGCAAGCCTTAACTTATTTGGAATGAGCAGTGCATTAAATAGTCGTTCTGTCTCAGAAATATCAGCATCTGCTCGCGTCAATCGATCCATCACGCTCCACAATGCGTCGCTCTTGTAATGCTGCAACCCCCTGCCTGCCATACTGGGGAATCTTTCTACCCATGTCAGAACGCTTTCAACCAGATCGTCTTCAAATATGTCCTGCTTGCTCCAACGTGCATACCATGTCCCAAGGGTGCTCGGCGTTGAAAACGCCAGCTCGACTTCTGCCTGCGCTAACTGGTTTTGGTAGCGTCGGCGCTTTTGCCGTTCTTCACGAGAACGCCGCCGTTCCTGTCGTTCATACTGCATATCCCACTGCCGTTCGCGGCGCTCACGGCAAAGGACATCGTAAGCCGGGAACAGCTTGCCAGCGACATCCCCAGCAAGCGGCAGCGGGCTGTACTGTCCACCGCTTTCGATCAGTCTGTCCAATGCCGCTACATAATGCGCGATGTTTGCACCGCCCCGTTCATTAGGAAAATAATTGGATGAAATCAGGCGAATGTCGTTTGCTAAAACCTGCACCCGCCCATTGTTCAACACTTTAAAAAAGGCTTTGGCATACGGGAATTCAGCGAGCCGCTTGCCCTGCTCCTTCTTGCGCTCGACCAATGCCACGGCATGGACGGCGGCATGCTGATATTCGTTTATCGGCACCAGTGCGCGGCTGTTCGGGATCATACGCACAGCCCTCCCATCCGTAGAGCGGCGGCCAGCTGCGCTGACTGGTTAAACCCGTGCCGGTAGTAATCACCGACAGTCTCCAACACCTTGTTGACCGTCTCCGGGTCAAAATTCTCCGCAGTATGTAACCAGGCGACACGATTTCCCTGGTCAGCCTGATTTGTTGATTCCTGGAATGGTAGAAAGGCTGACCATTCCGGCACTTCACTCCCAGCACTGCACAGGTAAATGGCCAGATTGTCATCCCCTGTTGGACTGATACGACAAACAACAGGCACCTGCCCGCAAAACTCGCTGGCCTCTTCCGCAATGGCGTTCCACCCATCCGGCAGCGCCAGTTGGCCGAGAACAACGTTGTTCAACTGACGACGCGCCTCCCTGCCCCGGTCACGATACTGCTCCAGCTCAAAGGCACTCATTACGGCTAACTGCGCAAGGCTTAATTTTTGGTTTTTCATAATGTTTGTTCTGCCGCCCGAGGGCGGCAGCTCCTTTGTCAGTTAGGCGGCAGCGCTGTCGTCAGCGTCAGTATCATTGGCGTTTGTAGAACTGGCCGTAGCATTAGCCCGGTTTTCCGTATCGGCCTGCGGCTGCGGTGCCATGCAGCTCGGCAACCAACCGGTTTCGCTCAGCACCGCCGCGGCGAACTCAGCGGCATCTTTACGTTTCATGCCCTCGGCATCTTTGGCCTTCCCGGTTTCACCGGCGCTATTGAGAGCATCAACGATCTGGTCTTTGCCAATCCGCGAAAAATAGTTGTCACTCGTCGGCTTCCACCATTCCCCGATCTGGAAATCGAGGGCTTTTTCTACCGAATCCAGCTTGGTGCCAACCCGCTTATCCTTGAGATAACTGTCTCGGCCATCGAGGCCGTGGGAAACGCAGTATGCCAACAACCGGAGAACATCACCCTGTGGCCACGCCAGCAGCCACTCAAAGCTTTCGCTCCAATTTTCAGGAAATTGGTTCAACCAGCTCTCATGCATCTCGTTAAGTTTCAGGTTAGCGATACCATTCACGCTGCCAGCCTCTTCTGACTGGGATAAGCAGCCGCTGCGCATGCTTTCTACAGAGGTGTGCAACACATAGAAATATCCCGCGTCGAACACCCGCCGTGCCAGCGTGAACGTATGGAGTGCAATCGCGACGTTGGTGTTCTGCGCCAGCGCCGCAGATACTGCCAAAGTACGTTCGGCGGACAAACTTGCCACCAATACTTGGGAAAGCCCTTTTTCTGACGGTGGGGTGTTCTTCTTGATTTCTTCGCGGTTGGCTTTTTCTTGTTGCTTGATGTCTTCCACTTTCATCAAGCCGCGTTGGATTTGGATCTGGCCATCTTTCAGGTAAGCGACTACGCCCGCCGTCGCACGAACTTCCGGCGACCACTTATTGATCTCGGCGGCGTCGTTGATCTCGTTGATGCGCGCCTCAATTTGCTCAACGCGCGGCGCATGTTCCCATTCTTCGTCTGCATCGAGTCCAGCAGTATCAAACATGTCATCCAGCAGTTCTTGCTCGGTGAGCAGCTGATCCATCTCTGTCTGCAATTCGTCGCTCAATTTCGCCTGAACAAAAAGGATCTCGAAGGTCTTTTCGTCTCCGTTATAACTCCGCACCTCTCGACTGCGGCCAACCGCCCATGCCCACCCTTCATTTTTCGCCACTTCATCTGCCGCAGCCTGCAGCTTGGCCATAGCCAACGTCTCCAGCATCAGCGGATTTGTCAGGATGACGCTTTCAGCAAACAGATCTTCTCGAGTTTCCCCCCCTGCAGCCTGATAGGCTTCCAGTCCGACAAATTCAACGATATGGCTGTCTGCCGCCGACACTTCATCGTTCAACACAGCTTCGCGTAACGCCTTCGGTTTGCGGAGGTTCGCGTAATAGCTGCTCTTTTCCCATGCCTGAAGCTGGCGCTGGTGATCATCCGTCGCGCCCAACGCCGCCAGCTGGTCAAAATTGATTTGATTCTTTTTCAGCAGCTCCAGCAGCGCAGGGGCTACGGTTGTCAACTTAAGGCATTTTTTAACATGCAGGGTACTGAAGCCGAGGATGGCGCCGATTTGCTCAGGGGGCGTTCCTTTCATCGCCAACAAACGGATATTTTCGAGCTGATCGGCAGGTTGCAGGTTGGTGCGGCGCACGTTCTCCGCGACAGAAATCGCATAGGCGTCCTGTTGATCGACGACTAAAACAGGAACGATAAACTCCGGCGTTACCGGGACGCCAGCAGCTGAACGCCCTTGCACCATCAACAAATCCATCCCAAGACGGCGGGTCTCACCGGCGTCCACACCGTATCGGCCATCCGCCATGCGGTGAACGACGAGATTCTGCAACAGACCCGTGGCCTCGATGCTGGTTGCCATCTCCTCAATATCTTCCTCAGAGCGAGGGGTAATACGCGCGTTCTGATCCGAAAAAGTCAGCTCTTTGAGCATGAGATTTTTACGCTCGGCCTTGGCCAGCGCGGCTTCGACAAACTTCGCCGCCGCGTTTTTCTTCGGCTCTGCTTTGTTAGCTTTTGGTTTAGTTATGGTCTTTGGCATGGTTAACTCCTCCATCAGTAATGAATTTCATCCAGCGGTAGGCCAATCCGGCTTCTTTCTGGTGTATTCCCCTTTTGGCTTTCACCGGCGCGGGGAGCCTGGCGCCGTGACAACAAGACCGAGACGGGGTACCAGCTGACGGTACAAGGGCGGCGCCGCAGGCCGCAGCGCAAGCGAACGGACGACCGCAGGGAGGAAGGGAGTGCGAACGGGTGAGGACGCCGGCAACGCGTACCCTTGTGCCGGCGGCGCCCCGGCTCAGCGTCTGTCACGGGGACAGTCTCTCTGCGCGGATGCCGGGCCTGAGGGGATACACCAGAAAGTGCCAGGCCTTTAGCCTGGCTGCCTTAGCGAACGGCCGCATTAGCGGGCGGGCAGTGAAAGCGGCGCCGGCGAAGCCGGCTGCAAGCGACCGATCGTTGGTTTTTAGCGACTCAACGTCGCTAAAAACCAAACGCGCGCAACGTCGATACATCACACGTGGAGGAGATATCCGGGCTACTCGCCCGGATAAATTATTAATCGATGGCTTGGAATATCAGCGACTTTTCAGGGTGTTGAATGATACTGATGTAATCTTTAAGCGCATCTTGGCGCTCGATTAATCGTTGACAGGTCAGCGCATAATCTTTCCCCAGTTCTGAAGCTTTCCAGGAAAGGTGATTCAAAACAAAAAGCGTTGCGATGATCCCTGCAGCATCCGCCGAAACATCAGCATCGAAGTAATTACCCGGAATAGTTAAACGATAAACCCCATCCGCTGGCGCGATGTAACCGGTTGGGTGGTTAATAATCATGTCAGCCCATGGCCCGACTCGGCCGGTGAGCCCTACTGGAACCTCATAAAAATTCCACATTCCCCCATCGTAATTGCTGTGTCTGCTTAAAAAGTTGATGGCCAAGCGTTCACCTACCGGCGTGGCGAATAATTGAGGTACAAAAGCTAAACGGCGACGCGGATCGGTAATTTCAATTCTGCTCACTTCTGTTGCTGGCTGGGTGGCGTTTACTGCAGTATTCATACTTCATTCTCCGGCTTCACTTATGGTGCACTTTTTCTCGCTCTTGCACAGAGCGGGGAGCACGTTGCTGTGACACCAGACCGCCACGTTCCATTGGGGACGACAGCAAGGGCGATGTCGGAAGCCGCAGCGCAAACGACCGCAGGGAGTGCGAACGGGTGAGGACAGCGGGCGCCAGCTTTCCCTTGTTGTCGTACCGGAACGGGGCAGCGTCCGTCACAGCATAAGTGAACGCCGCGGCACAAGATGCCAGGAAAAGTGCGCCATGAAGCCGTTGTAACGGTTTTCCTTAACGGCCGCCCATGGCGGCCAGTGGATGCGGCGCCGGTCATAGACCGGCTGCAAGCTATCACTCTTGAACTTTTACAATATCAATCGCGTTCTGCAGCACGTCCTAGTTGATGCCAATATTGGCATCATGATTGTCATGGACAACCTCCATCGCCAGCTCAATATCGTCAGCCGTCAACGTTGCATCCAACGCGAGAAAATCATCATCCAGCCAAAAACTGGCCACGCACAGCGCGTCATTGGGATAACGGTTTAGCCGGGCAATAAGCCCTGCGATAGTCATTTTTGCAAGCATCCTAATATTCCGTATTATTCAGTTAAGCGCCCTGTCAGGAGCGCGAGAAAATCGTTAACCACCGTAATCTGGTACATTCCCCAAGACATACTCCGGGCCTACAACCTCGGCATATCCGTATTCGTCCAGATCGTCTGACCATTCAATATCGTCACTGGCACTATCTATATATTCGCCACTTGAATAGACGTGATACCCGCAAAAACCCTCCCCCTCCTCGCAAAACGTGTGGCAAATATGGCAGGAGAAACGCTTACTCAGACTGCGGATCTCGGAACCTTCAGGGGGAGCCCACCGGGTATGAAAATCCAGCTGTATTTCACCGTCGAACTCCACTAATGCAACATCAACATCGCTGAAAAAACTGTCACTTCCTTCGCAATGTGAAAATTCGGCCAAAGCGGTAAGTTGATCAGGCGTCCCAGTCACGATAAGGCGGTTTGCACACCAATTCGGCATAATTCTTCTCCAGTCAGGTTGTCGGATATCGGCTTGCGCCGTAGCCAAAACACAGACGTGCGGAAAGCGGAGAATGCAGGGGCCATACCGCAAGCCGCATGCGCAAGCGAGCGAACGACAGCAGGGAGAGAGTGAGTGCGAACGGGTGAGGATATGGGCAACGCGTACCCTTGCAGGCGCAGCGGCACGGCTACGTTCGGGCTACGGCGTAAGCCCAGGCGACGACATACCATTTAGATCCCCGCCCGCAGGGCGGAAAAAATGCAAATCGCAGAAGTTGAAGTCAGAGATGGGGCCCCGGCAAGGCCGGGGATCCTTTGAGTGGCCAGAATTGGCCACCATAAACAGTGTGTTATTTCACTTCAATATTAACCAGTTGCTCCAGAACCTGCAGTAACCTGGCTGACGGATAGGTTGCCCAGACCGGCAACAACGTTATCAGCGTAACAGCCTGTGCGGCCAACATCAGTCGACGCGGCAAAACCCCTTGCTCATAGTTCTTGACGGTCCGAAGCGAAACCCCAAGATAATCCGCGGTCTGCTTTTGCGTCCAACCCAGCGCCCCTCGCCATGCCTTCATACCTGCTGAAGGCATAATAAGCGATACCACGCCCCTGGACTGAGGTGTAGTCTGATCGTGGCGCGTTAGCGCCTGCAGTTGCAAAACGATTTGCGGTTGCTCCATTCGACGCAAATCGGGTAACAAGCGGACCAGCATCAGTGTCTGGATCCCCAGGCGAGCTGTTCGGGACACGCCACTATTTTCATAGGTCCGATAAGTCCGTTCTGACACCCCCAGAGCATTGGCGGCATCCTCTTGCCGCCAATGGCTCCCCAGGCGCAGCGAACGCGCCTCAGACAGCGAAAAGTATTGGCCGGCGCGCCATAATCTCAACTCAAAAACATCCATGCATTGCCCCCTTAAAAAACAGGCAATTTTTGCACCCTAAACGAGACAAAAATGCAGACAAACCGGCAATAATTGCCCCTTAGAGCAATTTATCCAATTTCTTGCGAGCCTCATCCAGGGGCCCCAATTCGCTACGCTGCTGTACAGGTTCAACCGGATCCACCAATCGACAATTATCACCAGACAACGCCATAACCACGTCGCGGATCGCGGCCATTTCGGGTCTCCAGCCTGTTGTTTGACTGACCAGGTTGACCAGCTGCTCGCTGGTCAACTGGCCGTTATACATCGTGGCCAACAATACTGGTAATCGTGAATCGAGCTGATGTAATGCCGCCGTTGTGATGATGGCATTACGCAGAAAATCCCCGCGCACTCGCTGCGAAATGGATTCAACCACATTCAGAGCTTGGCGATCTGCCTCGCAGTCCAGCTGCAAATAGCTGGTAAATTTTCGGCGGGTATCACTGCTGTTTTCGCTCACGGTTATCCCTCTTGTTTATACAATGCCATTTCACTCGCCAGCGCCATTTGCGGGTTTTCGACCAACGTTATACGTTCCGCCGACAGTTTCCAGGCTTTTCTTACGGCGGATTCTATCAGCGGAGCGCCCCCACCGACCAGCCAAACCCGGTTAACGTGGCGGAATCGCGCCAGTTCGTTCACTACACGATCGCCAAGCCGGGTGATACCGTGCTCTATCGCGGCGATAACGTCATCAACACGGGAAGCATCATTTATCAGCTGTGACAAAAAGGCCCGATCGTGACGACGCTGGATCACCGTATCCGCCACATAGGCGCTCGTATCGCTGTCCGCCATACGCAGCGCCGTCAGCGCGGCCTGCGTCACCATAGAAACACCCAGGGTAGGATTACCGTGGATCGCCGTCACATCGTCGAATTGCCCGACGATCACCCCGGCATCAAGCGTTGTGCCACCCAAATCGATAACCAGGGACGTTTCCAGCGGCCCAACATTCTCCTGGACCAAGTGAGAAAACACCGCCGGTAGGGATTCAGGCATCACTTCAACTGCTGTCACCGTAAAAGCGTCTCCTTTATTCAACGTCACAGGTCGAAGCAGGTTGTCGATTTTTCGCTGAATATTGACTGTGTTTTTCTGACAGTCATCGGTATAGAACTCGCTGATTGGCAATGTGACAGTCAGCTTAACCGATTGTGGCTCAATGCCACTGTTTAGCAAGGCATGGTGAACCGCGAGCAGATTGGTATCACCGTACTGATACTCAATATTGGTCGTGCTGATCGCCTGCTGGCTAACATCGTCAAAGGTGTACTTCAGGCCATCAACGGAATAGTTGTACGTCCGACGGCTGCCGATGCCGTCGATTTTCCATCCTGGACGGAAAGAATTAGGCGATAGGGTCGTATGTAAATTCCCCGCCATATACCAGGCCAGCTTCACATTGGTAGAACCATCATCACAGCAAATATGCATTTCACAACCCTTTAGTTACTCAATTTGAGTATCATTATAAGTAAATCAGAGAGCGCATCAAGCTATAGTTTCTCAAAATGAGTAATTTAAATAACTCAATATGAGTTTATTGGTTGCTAACTTTCGTTGTTACGCATCAAACTGAGTCACTTTATTATTGAAGAGTTCCCGCCACAGGCCCCCTTGATGCTCAATATGAGTATCAAGGAGGCTTTGCCACACCGCGGAACTATCACCAATGCGAACCGGGCGTCGCTTTTAACCCACAGACGTCATACAGAACTCGGTTTGTGTAATGAGAAACTCAAGATAACCTTGTTTCTCCAGCAGATGATCAAAGGTCGGGTCGTCCGACGGGAGACGCTCCATAAAGTCGTCACCGCCACATAATCGGCAGGCTTCATCAAATACGTCTCTACTGTCACGGGTCGTCGGATCCAACCCTTCCGCATAGGCCAATAACCGCTTTCCTTTGGCATGCGATGCCGCCATCAAATACACCCCCTCATCCTTGACCAACAGCACATCACTCCCCTGTTGACGCGCATGTGTGATCACCTCAATTGTCTTTTTACCCTTAAAATAAATCTTATTATTCATATTGATACCATAATTAGATAGGGCGGCAGGCGCACCGCCCTAATGATTACTTGTAGATTTCGGCGATGACGGCGGCCAGTGCATTAGCTTTCGGTAACGATTCAAGACGGGTATTCATCATGACCAGTTCAGTCGCAAGTAAGCGTGCCGATACGCTGATGTGTTGATCAGGTTGCTTACGGCTGTTTAGGAACGACAGCAGTGCGAAGGCCGCATGAGGATGACAAATCACCTCCTCTGAAAACTCGGTAATTTCAGCGTCAAAATGGCCCATGGCGGTGAGTAATACAGACTGCCGCCATAATGGAAAATCGGCATAAAATCCAGCCATGTGCAGGCGGTGCCCCAAGTGGAATAAATCGGCCATTAAATCAGCGAAAATCGACGTGACGTCGCGTTCATCACCCGGACATCTAGCCAAGAAAGCCAACACAGCCTCCGCTGCCAATGAAATGCGGGCCAAATTGTCCTCCGTGCGCTCGTCCTGCAGCGGATTGCCCTGTTTGCTAACAGCCAGCTCGGCCAACATCTCTTTCAGTGATTTCGTCATAAACCCTCCCGTTACGACTTCTTTCTGGTGTATTCCCCTTTTGGCTTTCGCCGGCGCGGGGAGCCTGGCGCCGTGACAACAAGACCGAGACGGGGTATCAGCTGACGGTACAAGGGCGGCGCCGCAGGCCGCAGCGCAAG
>Ga0157361_1000860_pt1 | contig 10995 bp, 10 predicted proteins | sample AttlaeALBM2_FD_111481 | JGI IMG/M metagenome (GOLD analysis project Ga0157361, IMG submission 111481) | Fungus gardens microbial communities from leaf cutter ant in Ribeirão Preto, State of São Paulo, Brazil - Atta laevigata ALBM2 | ecosystem: Host-associated > Fungi > Mycelium > Unclassified ...
ATAGTCTGAGGATTAGACCTCAGACTTAACAACATCTTTTGTCACTTGTCTAACTTCACATTTTTGAACTCTTTAAAGTATCAAAGCACCCATCACAAATAGTAAGTGACCATTTGTGATAGACAAGCTGATGTCTAGGCCATTTGGCTTTACTAGAGCAGTACCAAAAGTAGATTTTATTCTTGCTATCCTTCCTTAGGTACGTTTCAATTGCAGAGACAATTGGAATGAAGATGTTTTAAAGAGGATCAACTTTAGATTTAAGGATTTTTTTTACTGCTGCAATGGAATCTGTAATGACAATGATGTCATAAATGTTATCTCTTTCTATAGCAGATATTAGACCTGTACAAATAGCCATGAGTTTAGCTTCTATTGATGTCACATTTATGGAGTGGACTTGTAGACATTAGATGACAGAGTTGTTGAACCAAATGTGAGTAGCTGCTGTGGTGATATAAGATTTTCTAACACCTTTATCTGCAATGATGACAATATTATAGGGCGATGTTTAAGATGCTTTGAAGGTGTGGTCAAGATTTTGTAAATAATGATATAGGTCCTCATTAGATAAAGAAGAAGAGTAAAAACTAATCCTACTAGAGAAATAATCAATTACTCTTGATCCAGAAGAGAAAAAAGGATAAAGGGAATTGAAACAGTTTCTAACGCTGTTAAGGCATTTGTTGGTATCTTTAATAAGGCTCTTGAGATTAGCCTGCTGTTTAGTAGTGAGTTTGGAAGTGGCCACTCTATGGAACAGTTGTCCCTTGGTGTGTTGTGTATCTAGTAGCAAATTAATAGCATAGAAGGGAGGTATAGAGGTATATTATAGATAATGTCTACTATTAAGCTTGCAAAGGTGCATTGTGATTGGAATGAGACCTGCTATGGCTTCAATGTCTTCAGATGGGAACGTTCAGAAAATACCTGTAATCCAGAGAGCTGCTCTTTATTGTATTTTCTTTAGCTCAGATATGTTTTTGATAAGAGAGGTGCCTTTGAAAAACCATAGCTGGAATTCATATAGAGCAATAGACAAGACACATGTTCTGTATAAAAGGCATTTTTGGATAGGGAGAAGTGTTAAGACTCTAGACCTCATAGTTGAATATGTGTTTCAACTTGAAGCCTATATCTAACACTTGATATCTTCACACTTCTTCTTGAAAGATCCGGTTAAGGTTTTCAGTGAAGTTATATCAAAGGAGAAATGTTAACGAGACTTTGAGTAGCACCCTTGAGATTGTCCTAAGACAAATAAGAGTACCGATTCCTCAGAGTAAGGTTTTATAGAGGGAATACAAAAAGAGAGAACTTGCTGTTCCCTTCTCTTTCTGGTCTGTTATTTATTCTAACTAGGTATTATGACTATGTTACAATGTGGTAATACTAGTTGTAACTAAGGGTGACTAGTTAAGTGACAGTCCAGTAATAGAAGTACTAAGGGTGACAAGTTGAGTCAGTGTCCTAATAATGGGTTAGTCCGGTATTGTTCCATTTGGCACAGGTCCAAAAATATATCAGAAAGATAGTTCAAAATTTCTCTGAAGAGTCTTGTCCATTCTATGAGTCCATTGTCTCTTAAAGTCCTCAGACACTATTCAATGTATTACTGCATAATAATGTCTTTATCTAGCATTGCCAATATCTCATCTACTAATCTCTCATTATTAGACCATGGTTGATAATAGTTGTAGTCCCACTCAATGTTCATAACATAATCCCCTTTGTTTGATTTGATGTCCTCATCGAATTTAATATCCAATAGGTTCTCCCAGGATGTTAGACTAGGTGACGTCATTGATATTATCATAGTAGTCTCTGTCGTTGTCTTCCCAATTTTGTTATATGTTTTGTTGAGGTCGTCTCATAGGAAGATGTCGAAGGATGGGTCTCTAAGAGTTGGAAGTGGAGGAGAACGCAATAGTGTGACTGGTTAGAAGTCCATTTTTGAAGAGGACTTGCTTATTATGTCTTCGAGAAGTAGAATGATATTGATTCTCTGGGGCCTTGGTGAGAAAATGTTCCAGGAGTCGTCTTTTGGTTAGAGTGAGACCAAGGATGAAAGTGAAAAGTAGTTTGTTTTAGAAGAGATTTGGATAATCTGCTCTGGCTCATTAGGCTTGTTGTTTTGCCACAGCAAATCGTGGTTGGGGTCGTTGTTGTTGGAGAAGGCAGAACTTCTCATAATGACCAGGGTTTCTTTGATTACATCTGAGGAAATAGTCACGTCGACCACAGACAAAGCATTGTGCGTCATCTGTAATGAAGGGGGGCGCATTCCTAAAGTCTCATAGTTCTTAATCTCCATAAGAATCATCTAGATTTCGTCTAGTTCTTTCTGTGGTGTTGCCAGTTTCCAGTTGTTCAGCAATTTCGTTATTGCTGGAGTTACTTTCTTGTGTGTTATCAGAACTGTTTCCAGAGTTAGATCCAGTTGGTAGGCCAGAGTTTTGATGATTTGTGTTTGATAGATATTGTACTCTTCTTACAGCGGTGTGTAAGAGGTGTTGATGGATTGTAGGGAGTAGAAACTCTTCGAGATTCTTGAGATTGTTCTAGAGTTGAAAGAATCATTGATCAGCTGTATATTGGAGATGAAGGTAAAAAGCCCAATTCTCTCTGAAGAGGTCAAAATCGGCAATAGCCACTGAATTTCCAATGAGAGTGGTCTGCAGCTAGGCCAAGGGATGGTCAAATAGCACGAATTGTTATATAGGGGAAGTTTGATCAGCGGCAATTTGTTGGTAAGGGGCATGGTAGGATGAAGGTAGGTTGTTGGTTTGTGCTTGGAGGAATTGTTCAATGGAGAGGAAGAAGTTGTTGACTTGTTCATGGTTGACTGATGGTGTTGGTGGTGTAGTGATAAGGGTGATTGTGTTAGAGGTGGAGGATGAAGAGGAAGAAGATATGAACTATTAGGTTGTTCTTGTTAGTTCTGTTTCTGTCTTCTTTTATAAACTCTGAGGAGTTATTTGGCATTGGTGATATTTGTTTCTGGTTCCCAGGTGCGTTCTGTTTTGGGGTATCCTTTCCAGTGAATTAGGAATTCCTTTACCCCATTTTTATTTCTAGAGTCGACTATGTCTTTGACTTCCCATTCTTCTTCTTCTGCGATGATCTTTGGAAAAGGTTTCTCTGAGAATTTCCCATATTAGGTGTTCTCTTATGTAGGCCAAAGAAGGTGGACGTGGAAAATGGGGTACATCTTCTAGTGTGGTGGTAATTTTAGTCAGTAATTGACAGATCCAGTTCTTTCCAAGATTTTAAAGGGGCCTATATGTTTTAGTACAAGCTTCTTTGGGATTCCTTCAATTTGGATGTGGTGAGAGTCTAGCCAGACTTGTGTTCCTGCCTTGAGGTCAGGAATTTTTCTTTTAATTCTTTGGTTTATAAGATTCTTGGCAACTTTATGTGCTTGTTTGGCATTTGTCTAGATGTTTTCTATGTGGTTGATCCTGTTGTTGGTGGTGATGGATGAAGTTTCTGGAGTGTCGATGTGGGTTTTTGTGGGATATCCAAACATGAGTTCGAATGGAGTGTGTAATCGTCCTCCATAGAGTCTAGAGTTGTGAGAGTATTCAGTTATGGGTAATTTGTCTACCTATGTTTCAGGGTTGTCAGTACAATAGATAGCAAGGTATAGTTCGATTTCTTGATTGAACCATTCTGTAGTACCATTTGATTGAGGATGAAAGGCTGTGGATGTGGTTTGTTTGATTCCTAGTCCTTGTAAGAAGGCTTTCATTGACTTGGCAATGAATCGAGGGTCACAGTCAGAGATGACCTTGTCAGGAATACCAAATCTTTGGAAGAGGTTGTCTATTAAGAGTATTGCGATCCCTTCTGAGGTTACTCCTTTTGTCATTGGTATTAGTATTATCCCCTTTGTTAGGCTGTGGTCTACCACGGACAAAATAGAATCAAAGCCTTTTGACTTGGGTAAGTCAGTGATGAGATCCATAGTGATTTGGGCAAATAGTCGATTAGATTGTGGTGCTAGGATTCCTTGGAATGGTGGTTTTAGAAAATGTCAGTTAATTTTGTATCTTTGGCAATTTTCACAACCTTTGACATAGTTGGTGACAAATTGTTTGAGTCCAGGCCATGAATATTGTTTTGACACTTTGCATAGTGTCTCCTTGATACCAGGATGTCTAGCTGTTGGTAAATCGTGATGTTGCCTGAGTATGTTCTGTTTTTCTTCTATAGTCAACTCGTTGAATAATTCTTCTGCTGGGAATGTTGATTTGTTAATAAACTCGTCGGGTATAGCTTGTTTTGGTTCATCTTCATCTTTATCCTTAATGAATTTTCGGAAGAGGGCATCTGCAGCAATATTTTTGTTTCTAGCAATATGCTTGATCTTGATTTTGTAAGCACTGAGAGTTATTGACCATCTTGTTATTTGTCATGATAATTTGGCTAGATTGGTCCAATAGATAATATTGTTGTGGTTGGTCTAGATGATAGTTTTTTCTGGTGCTCCATCGATGTAATGTTTCCATTCTTGAATGGCTCGGATAATTGCAAGGAATTCTTGCTCTGAGGTGTGATATCATTTTTCTACTGGTGATAGTGGTTTTGAGTAGAAGAAGCAGGGGTATTGTATTCCATTGTTGTCTCTTTGTGTGAGTACTGCTCCTGTTGTATGATTTGATGCATTGGCAAATATTTTGAAGTTGGATCAGGTATGATGAGAATGGGTTTTTCTTTGAATTTCTTCTTCAGCTTGTTGAAAGCTTTTTGTGCTTCCTCTGTTCAGATGAATTTTATATTCTTCTTTATCAATTGATTAATTGGCAAGGCAATTTTGGTGTAATCTTTGATGAATTTTCTGTAGAAATTACAGAATCCAAGGAATTTTCTTGTTTCCTTGATTGTTGAAGGTGCAAGCCAGTCGGATATCCCTTTGAGCTTGATTGGGTCCATTTGGACTTGGTCTGGGAAGATAATATATCCAAGATAAGAGAGTCGTTGTTTTGCGAATTAGCATTTCTCAGGTTTGAGATATAAGTCATGCTCTTGGAGTATTTTGAGTACTTCTTTTGTTGTCTTGAATAGTTGTTTCTTTGTTGGAGTGTGGATGAGAATGTCATCCATATAAACCAATATGAGGTTTTTGGCAATAAGTGGTATGAATATTGTGTTCATCATTGTTTGGAATGTTGTTGGGCTATTACACATTCCAAAGAACATGACAGTCAGTTTGAATAATTCTTGGTTCGTTCTGAATGTTCCTTTCCATTGATCTTGTTTTTGAATCCGGATGTTATTGTATCCAAGTCGTACGTCCATTGCAGTAAAGTATTTTGATCCTTGTAGTTTGTCCAAGATAGTTTGAACATTGGGTATTAGATAAGCATTCTTGATTGTATATTCATTAAGGTAGTGATAATCTTGATATGGTCGTAGTTTTTCATCTTTTTTTGCCACAAAGAAGAAAGGTGAGGCCATAGGTGATTTGGAGTATTTGATATATTCTTTTCGTAGATTTTCTTTAACAAATTTCTCTTACTCCTTGATTTCTGCAAAGAAAAGCTTGTATGGTTTAAAAGCTTTTGGTTTGAATATTGGTTTCATTTCGATCTTGTGGTCCCAAACTCTTGCTGGTGGGAATCATTTGCTTTTCTTTTCGTTGAATAGTGATAGATATTCGTGATATTCTTCTGGGACCATTTGTTCAGTAGTATGGTTATCTTTTTGCTTACCTTTTTGTACTAGTACCTGTGAAGCAGAGATTTTAGTGTTTAATTCATAAATCTCATGGTTCATTAACTATGGATCTTCTCCTTATGAGTCAAGTAGTTTACTAAAATTCTTTGTTAGTTCAACGTTTCTCTATTTCATCATACCTTTTTTCCAATCAATAATTGGATTATGTTTCTTGAGCCATGGAATTCCTAGTATAATTCGTGGTCGTCCTAGGTCTGCAATCGTGAGTTTGAGCTTGATCCATTGTTGATCAATTATTGCATCTAGTTTGACATAGTCAGTTATTCTTTTGTTTTTGTTTATACTTCTGTCTCTGTTTCATATTGAAAGGGGTTTTTTTAGTTTTCTTTTTGGTAGGTGCTAGTCCTTGATAAGGGCCTTGTCAATTAGGTCAAGTCCTGCTCCTAAATCGATTAGTGATAGAGTGTCCACGGTTTTCCTTCCTAAAAGCATTTGTGTGGGGAAGTAGAGGGTGTTAGATTGACACAGTTTCAACTGCATTTCTACAATGTTTTTATGTATAGTTCATTTACTTGCCTGTCTTTGTTCTTTGTACTGGAAGTGTTGAGTGAGTTAGATGTGGTTTCTAGTTACTTTGGGAAAAATCCTCCTCTTCATTATTAGAGTTGGAGTCGGTTATTGAGGTTTCTTTTTCTAGGATGTTTTTTATGAATTCTCTTTTTTTGTTAGTCTTTTTGGTAAAGAGATTCTTCTTAGCCTTATAGGTCTTGTTACAGGGTAGAGTTTTGAAGTTAGGTTTCCTTGGGCATTAGACGGCAAAGTGTCCTGGTGTTCTGCAAGTGAAGCATTTCCCTTTTCTGAATGACTTCTTTTGTTCTTTGGAAAGAATATTGTCGAGGGTTTGATGTACCAGCTTCTGGATGTGTTGATTGGTGGTTTCTTGTTCATCGTCAGAGTCTTCTTGATCCTGGAGAGTATTCTTGTAGTTCTCCAGTATGGCTTGTATATTATCAACATCCATAGCATTTGGGTCTTTATAGTTGTCATGGGGTCAAAGCCAGTTTGGATTCGTGTAGTGTTTTTCTTTGGCCAGAATTCTATTGGGACATTTTGTTTGTTTTCCACCCAGATAGATTCTTTCTATACAGATGATTTCTTCTCCTTGTTTTGCTGCTTCAATCCATACTTGGAGATTATTATTAGGTCCTCGTCAAATGGCTTGTATGGCAATATCAGAGTCCAGGCCTTGTCAGAATAGGTGAATGAGCTGCGAAATGTCTGTAAGTCCTACTTGGGTGGCAAATACTCTGAATTCAGAGACATATTCATCCACTGGTCTTGATAGTTGTTTGAGAGTATGCAACTGCTATAGGATATCTCCTTCTATATCGAATGGTTGAAAAGCTGAGTCGAGGACTGCAAGGAAGTTGTCCATAGTTCCAAGATAGATACCTTATCCTGAGACTGTATGGGCTGCCATGAATTCTGTTCTCCAGACCAATGCTTTCTTGTTTATATGGTAAAGCATGAACATAATTACAGTATGTTCATCTGGGAAATTGTTATTGTGGGCGAGCATATAGAGTGAACAGTCTTCTTTCCATTTCTGGTAGTTCCTTGGGTCTCTAACAAATTTGTTGGGTTAAGCATATTTGGGTCGATGCTCTTGGATTATTGTTGAAGGAGTTGTTGTTGAGATATTAGGTGAATCTGTTAAGGGTTTTCCGAAGACGTTATAGAACAAGTTATTAGCATTCTTTGTTGATGATCCAAAGGTTTGGTGTCCAAGAATTCCTGCTGGGTTGATGGAAGTCAAGGGAGATGTTTGTTGATTTACAGAGGTAGTGTTTGTTAGTTAGGACATTTCAGAGTAGAGATGTTGTTCAAAGGCTTGTTGTTGTGTTTCTAATTGTTTAATAAGAGGTTCAAGGTCATGTTCTGATTCTGAGTCAGTGGAAAAGGTTCTGGGTCCAAGTTGTAAGAAGGAGGATTGTTGAGAGGTATTACGTTTGATTAGGATAGTTGGATATTGTCGGTGTTGTTTTGACATCTACTGGAGTGGTAATCCAAGATTGCCTGAACAAGTCTTTCACTTGTTTCTTTACAAATGGGTTTTATAAATATCGGGTCTTGAAAGTACTCGATAAAGGTATGTTAAGAGAGTATGATGTGCTCAGTCTCGTTCGTGAGGTTACTATCCTCAGTAGTCCACATATGACCTGATGATGTTGATGTTGTAGATGTCCTATCCATGGTTATGACATTGTCCTGGCTATAGTGCAAAGCAATAAGAGCTCAGGGGTTTCATACAGTATAGCACAAAACAATGAGAGTCAGCAACTACAACTTCAGTGAACGATGTCACTTGTGATAAAGAAGGAAGTTCTCTCTTAATTGTTAAGACTCTAGACCTCACAGTTGAATATGTGTTTCAACTTGAAGCCTATATCTAATACTTGATATCTTCATGCTCCTTCTTGAAGGATCCAGTTAAGGTTTTCAGTGAAGTTATATCAGAGGAGAAATGTTAATGAGACTTTGAGTAGCACCCTTGAGATTGTCCTAAGACAAATAAGAGTACCGATTCCTCAGAGTAAGGTTTTATAGAAGAAATACAAAAAGAGAGAACTTGCTGTTCCCTTCTCTTTCTGGTCTGTTATTTATTCTAACTAGGTATTGTGACTACGTTACAATGTGGTAACACTAGTTGTAACTAAGGGTGACTAGTTGTAACTAAGGGTGACTAGTTAAGTGACAGTCCAGTGACAAAAGTACTAAGGGTGATAAGTTGAGTCAGTGTCCTAATAATGGATTAGTCCGGTGTTGTCCCATTTGGCACAGGTCCAAAAATAGATCAGAAAGATAGTCCAAAATTTCTCTGAAGAGTTTTGTCCGTTTTATGAGTCTATTGTCTCTTGGAGTTCTCAGACATTATTCAATACATTACTGTATAATAATGTCTTCGTCTAACATTGCCAACATCTTGTCTACTAACCACTCATTATCAGACCATGGTTGATAATAGTTGTAGTCCTACTCGATGTTCATAACATACTCTGTGTTCTGCTCAAGACATCCTTCTGGTCCTAGTCTTCTTACTCTTAATAGATCTACATTCATGATTTTAGAGACAATGTAGATGGAGGTAGGAGTCAAGAGGTTCTTTTCTATCCAGCCACACTCCAGATACTATATTAAAGTTATTACAAAGCCCTGAAACTCAAGGAATAAAATATAAAAGAGAAACTATTACTACTTTTAGAATTTCCTTGACTTTTTTCTTGTCTAAGTCCTCTCAAAATCCTACTAATAATGTGTTTCTCTTTTGTCTTTATGATAACGCATTCTTTCACCAAGTCCTTCCTATTACAGATGACATGTCTTTATCACCACTTTCTTCTAGAATATTCTTTCTTCTCCTTTTATTATTCTCTTAATGCTGCTTTATAATCTGAACTTCCTTAATTATCTGTTAAATAGTTAGTAAGTCCCAATCAATGTCTAGTATCTCTAAGTCGTGTTCTAAAGGTCATTTATCTAAATATAATTGATCTGATACTATTAATGCTTATTTACAAGCACAAAGTTTATCAGTCTAAGTTCATCGTCTAAGTACTATTAGTTCTAAAGTACAAGTCTACCATCTTTCTGAGTTAGTCTATTCAAAGGTGAATCTAGAGCATAGTCTCTTAGTAACTTTCTTAGCAACCCAATACCAGCTCATCCTATTTGCCTCTCGAGGTATCAGCATGAGCTCTAGGTCAATCACCTGCTCAATGTCTTTATCATATAGTATTATATTCTGAGGATTATAGAAAGGGTTCTAGAGTGAATTCTAATTAAGAATCTGTTGGTATAAAGTGTATCAAATGTTATCTTCTGTAGAAAATTTGCTTGTGGCATAACATTACTATTGAGGAATTCATTGGTGCTGAAAGAGAAGTAGCTATGAAGTTGCTATCCTAGAGACTGGGATCAGCTGGGATATTAGTATTATAGGAAATAACTATGGAAGGAGAGAGTTTTATTGGTATGACAGTGTCATAATTGGGGCTAGAGTTAAGAAACTCCTTATTGGAGACATGTGGAGGGTTGGAGAAAGAAAGTACAATGTTATACAATGTGAGACTCAAAGGGAGAAAGGGATGAAAAACTACACCATCTATGTTGTTTTAGAAAGCAACCTGAGCAGCATAATCTTCTTCAGAAATCATGAATGCATTATCCAGAAGAGGAAAGGCATTATGAGGAGCATTATTTTCAGGCCTCATGGGGAGACAACCATGTTCTATGTTAATGGTAGTGTTATTAGATTAGGCAGTCATTTGTTTATTGTTCTAATTCATAGCAATTTTAAAGAAAGAATATATTTACTAATTCTCAATAGGTGCTACCAAACAAGTTGGTGGTATAAGAGAAAGAAGCGATGTTGGTTCTTTGTTCTAATTAAAGACAGATGACTATCTATGGGTAATTAATAAAGTTCATATGCAAACATTGAGGTCTTTATATCTCTACTAATATTAATTGTCTCAAGGTTGTTCTAGGCTCATTCTGAGCATTATAAAGAAGGCTTCTACTGAGCCTAGAACCAAAGCATTAATCATGGCAGTTTTTGAGATATTAGCAATTTAATAAATAGTAACATAGTAGTTATCAGTTGATCTGCTTAATATCTCAGCCAATACTGATTGTCTCAAAACATAACTAGTATTGATCAAAAGGTCTTTTCAAGGGCTTTTGGGTGCCATTGAGACTGTGGGAATCATTGAAGAATTGATGGAGACATGGCCAAATGAAGTTTGTGACAGAATACTGCAGGAAAAGAAAAAAGAAACTGAGCAAAAAGAATTAGAAATTTGAGAATAAATGAAGAAAGATGAAGATAATATGGGCAACATGGTTGATCTATACTACAAATTGTAGGGAAAAATCCTCAGGACAAGAAATCTTGAGAGGGAAGTGGTATTATGACTTGGCAAAATGGTTAAGTCATTATTTATATTTATTTTCTTTTTCTTGAACTTATTACACAAGGAAGGAGTGTAGAAAAGTATCACATGACCATGACTATATCACATGTCATATGTCAGCATGACATCACATGATGCATGGACTACCACCAAGTCCCATGCTGATTTAAAAAATATGGCTAATTTTATCTCATAAACTGATCATTATCTATTGAGATAAATCATTATTATTAGATAGCAGATACATCCGCCTTAGTATCTGGCGGCTTAAAAGGAAATGCTTACTAAGAAAAGGTCAGTGGTAAATGGCACAATTGGCAGATGACATTGTTATTATTTTGTA
>Ga0157361_1000861_pt1 | contig 10982 bp, 9 predicted proteins | sample AttlaeALBM2_FD_111481 | JGI IMG/M metagenome (GOLD analysis project Ga0157361, IMG submission 111481) | Fungus gardens microbial communities from leaf cutter ant in Ribeirão Preto, State of São Paulo, Brazil - Atta laevigata ALBM2 | ecosystem: Host-associated > Fungi > Mycelium > Unclassified ...
AGTTATTATTGTCTGGTGCATGTGACTATAGCGACTAGTGCACAGACCAGCTAGTCTAGTATATATAGCTAGTGATGTACGGTAGAATACCTTACCTCAACAATAGTTGAAGCTCCTGGGCTACACATTGCTTCTACTTAAGACAACTCTCTTACTATAAGCTTGAGTACATTCTGGTGCAGACGTCCAACTGTGCCCTTACAGGAATCTCCTGGAGTACTCCGCTCTGGTCACCCTTACAGCAGAATTAGATCTCATTACCAGAGCCCTAGAAATTCTTAGTGGACAGCCGCCCTCCTAGTTGCCCTCCGCTAATGAACTCCAGCCCTCTGATCACTCTGCTCTAAGAGAGATGTTGCTTCCTGTGGACACTTCCCCAGCCATAGCCAACGCCTTGAGCTACCTGCAGCACCATCTCCAAGAGTTGACTAAATGTCAAAATGCTTCAGAACACTCTATCAACACTATCCTCATGGGCCTGACCACCCAATTATAACAGCTCACCCAACTCATGACTGGCCCTTGTAAGGGTGCTATCACAAATGGTCACTTACTATTTGTGATGGGTGCTTTGATACTTCAAAGAGTTCAAAAATGCAAAGTTAGATAAGTGATAAAAGATGTTGTTAAGTCTGAGGTCTAATCCTCAGACTATAAGTTCTTATATACATGAAAGTGATGGTCTGTCAGGGCGCTGTCACACACAAGATGAAGACCCTTAAGCTTTAATAGATAGTCCCAAAAGCTAAGGTGAGATTCAACTGAGGTATATCTACAACAGGAAGCTAGTATTTATATTACTAGACCATCAAGGCACAGTTCACATGGTACCTGACAGATAATCACACAGAGTCCAATATTAGAACTAAAGGCATCACACAGTATGTCATAGGTGAGAGGAGAAGGAGAGAGTGAGAACACAATTAGAAGGATAACGGCCCGTTAGGTGAGAGCCTACCTAACTTACTAAGCATGCCTCTAGGGTATTCCCTTATATGGTCTGTGTACTAGGACAGATCATCACATGCTACTACCTATTGTTCTATATATGGTAGTGCTTTTGTGCTAGAAATAGTGATAACTTAAACTTATGGAGGCTGTTCTTTGTTCTAAAAAAAGAACAGATGACTATCTATGGGTAATTAATGAAGTCTATGTGCAAACATTGAGGCCTTCATATCTTTACTAAAATTAATTGCCTTGATGCCTTTTTAGGCTCATTCTGAGTAGTATAAAGAGGGTTTCTATGATGCCTAAAAGCAAAGCATAGATCATGGCGGTTTGTAAGATATTGGCAATTTAATAAACAGTATTATAGTGGTTACCAGTTGATCTGCCTAATATCTCAGCCATCACTGATTGCTTCAAGACGTGACTGATATCAATCAAAAGGTCTTTTTAAGGGCTTTTGGGTGCCATTAAGACTATAGGAATCATCGAAGAACTGATGGAGATATGGCCAAATGAAATTTGTGACAGAATGATTACTTGGACAGTTTCCTGACCCTAGTCTCGGATGCTGGATACATAGACCCCTGGACCTTGGTGGTAAAATTCCGCTAAGGGCTTAAGTTGAACATTCAGAGCCAAATTGCTACCATGCCCTTTAGATGGCTTGCAGACACCAATCCAAAAGCTTGGTATGCAACTGTCCGGAGGAACGACCTGGCACAGTTGGCAAACAAAGCCTTTCAATCCACGCTCCAGTCAACAACCTTGGCCCCTATACGCTCTACCCTTCCTTGACTGACCCCTATCTCGATACTCTGCCCTCCACTCCACTAAGGCCTCTTCTGCCCATATCATCCAGAGGAATACCCATGGACGTAGATGCAGTCTGGAAAACGTGCTCTTTACCTCCGTGAGGATGCTATTGGTACAGAGAGGCCAACTATCTTGTGAAGGACTGCCCCCACTGCTTAGACATCTGAAGGTTAACTGCAGAACAAAGGAAGAAACTAGTTGAAGACTTGATAGCTCTAAAGGATGCAGTAGAGGAAGAGAAAGTTTACTCTGCCCCAGAGAAGGATTTTGTTTAGTGTAGCTGGTGAAAAGTATGCTCCAGTCACCATTAGTAAATAGGTTTGTTGTATTGAATGTAGAAGAAGTCAATACAGATATCTATGAACCTATAGTCACACCCCTCCCCTCCGCTCCAGAAAGGAAAGCCCTGCCTCGGAAGTCAAAATAGGAAAAGAAACTCCCCAAACAACTCTCTGCCAACATCCTCAATGCTCACAGAACATCTATCACTCTTCCTATCAAGATCAGCACCACTTAAATCAGTGAGGTGCATTCTGTTAAGGCGCTTCTGGACTCCGGAGCTACAGGTAGCTTCATAGACAAAGACTTTGTCCGTATGAAGGGTATTAGCACCCAGAGCATCTCTCACCCCATACTAGTATACAACGTGGACGGCTCTCCCAACAAAGCAGGGCAAATCTCCAAAGTAGTAGATATAGTCCTCTATTACAAGACCCACTCTGAAAGGACATGTTATGAGAGCCCCAAGAAGGAAGTAATCTCCTGCACATTTAAACATTTGATTCACAACATCAAGATACACAATGGGGTCAAGATATAAATAGTGTGGGAACTTAAGTAAGTAGATTATGTGACCATAGAACATTCTGAAAAGACTCGCAACCATGGAACTTCCGGGTACAGCCACTTGTAATAAAGTAGTAGCTCAATCTAACAAAGAACTCTATCAAGTTCTTCCTGAACATCCACTTAGGGTGATCACTAAGAACTATTACAGTCCTTCGATAACAGGACACTCCTCGCCATCTCCAGCCTCGGAAAGCAAAGCATGATCCTCAGTTATACCTGGCTCAAGGACCACAACCTGGAGGTCAATTGGCAAACCGGAGAGATACAGATGAACTGATACCCCTCTCGATGCAAAGGATACCACATAATATAAAAAGAACAAGTGTCGTAGAAGAAAATGAAGACCAGAGCCATCAATGTCTGTAAGAGGACTCCTCACACATGACTCCGGAGCCCGTTGCCTCCCAACATAATTTCATTGTGCCACCCCTGGTTACTAAAGAATGGAATGCAAGGACATTTTAGTATATATATTATAGATTATTCCCTCCAGGAACCTCATCTAATTCTCTGAGGAATCTCCTGGAGATGAGTTGTAACATATTCTATAACATAATTCTCTGAGGAATCTCCTGGAGTGCTCTGCTCTGGTCGCCCTCACAGCGTCTATCAATCTGAACCTTCTCCGGAGTATGCGGAAGACTCAGAAGAGAACGAGACCCTTCTTTGGACATGTGAAGTTGAATACAAGCAAGGGGACAGACTCTTCATAACAAGAATTCTCCTGGAGTCTACTACAGAGGACCTACGTACCATCTCCACAATCTCCCAGAAACTGGCAGAAGGAGCCTGTCGAGCCTTGAAAATGCAGAAAGAACTTTTCATTCTACCCGACTGCGCTAAAGGTTTCAAATCCGTGTTTGCAAAGGAGGACTTTGACATCCTCCCAGAGCACAGACAGTGGGACCATGCTATTGAGCTCATTCTGGGGTCAAAGTCTAAGTTGTTAAAAGTCTACCCTCTGTCTCTGGTAGAACAAAAAGAGTTAGACTCCTTCTTGGAGGAGAATCTGTATACTGGACAAATTTACCCTTTTAAATCTTCTATGACAGCTCCAGTGTTCTTTATTAAGAAGAAAGATGGCTCGCTCTAGTTGGTCCAGGACTATCATGCACTCAACTCCGTGATGGTCAAGAACAAATACTCCCTCCTTCTGATCTCTGAACTTGTATCCTAACTCTACAGAGCTAAGTACTTCACCAAGCTGGATATCTGTTGGGGTTTCAACAATGTCTGCATTAAGCCTGGAGACGAGTAGAAAGCAGCCTTCCAAACTAATCGAGGCCTGTTTAAACCCTTAGTAATGTTCTTTGGGATGACTAACAGTCTGGCCACCTTCCAAACTATGATGAATAATATCTTCCGAGACCTCATAGCAGAAGGCATTATGGTGGTCTATCTGGATGACATCCTGATCTTTACTAGGATGGAGGAAGAGCATGCAAAGGCTATCCAATAGGTACTATAGATCTTACAGGACAACAAACTTTTTCTCTGCCTAGAGAAATATGAGTTCTGCAAGGATCAAATTGAGTACTTGGGTCTGGTCATCTCAGAGAATGAAGTTTCCATAGATCTAGTCAAGGTCGTGGGAGTCTGAGAGTAGCCTACTCTGGAAAGCAAGATGGACATCTAGGCTTTCCTAGGCTTTGTAAATTTCTACTAAAGGTTCATTCGAGACTTCTCTGCCATAGCTCGACCCCTCTTTGACCTGACACACTCTGAACAAGTCTGAACGTGGAGTGGAAAAGAGCAGACAGCCTTCAAGGATCTCAAAACAGCGCTGACCATCGCTCTAATGTTAATGTCCCCTCAGGACTTAAAACCCTTTCAGACTGAAGCAGACAGCTCAGACTTCACCACAGGAGCAGTCTTATCTCAGCAGTTGATGACAGACAGAAAATGGCACCCTGTGGTGTTCTACAGCAAGTCCTTGTCCTCCATGAAATGAAACTATGAAATCCACGACAAGAAAATGCTAGCTATTATTCGTGCGTTAGAAGAGTGGAGGCACTTCCTAGAAGGAGCAACCCATCTGGTGGAGATCTGAACCAACCACAAGAACCTCAAGTATTTCATGACAGCCAAGAAACTTAACTATTATCAAGCCCGTTGGTCCTTGCATCTGGCTAGGTTCGACTTTCTGCTTCACCACTATCCTGGACATACTATAGGCAAACTGGATGCATTGTCGAAGAGAGCTGATCACAGAAACAGAGTCTTGGACAATGAGAACATAGTCCTCCTTTGACTGGAATCCCTCGCAGTGCGCGCCCTAGGAGGGGTGAAACTGACAGGCATAGAACAGAAGATCTTGTCCGACATCCGCAAGAGAAACTGGAACAGAGATCAAGAGGAACTCATAGCTAAGGTAGCACGAGAGCTCCAGGGCTCCACCAATAGGGCAGTGCACTCCTCAGAATGGTTGAACATAGACGGCCTACTCTGGTTCCGAGGTAAGATATACGTACTGTAGAGTCCAGACTTATGCAGACAAATTGTAGTCCTTTGCCATGACACCCAGATTACAGAGTACCGTGGATGCTGGAAGACACTAGAACTGGTGTCCTGGAACTACTGGTGGTCCCAGATATCTAGGTACATCAGCCAGTATGTAAGTATCTGCAATCTCTGCCTCCGGACGAAATCTTGGCGATACTCTCCTGTTGGCGAGCTTTAATCGCTCTCTATTCCAGATGCATGGTGGGATACGCTCAGTGTTGATTTCATGGTCAAACTCCTGGAGTCCTCCAGACATGACGCCGTCATGACTGTAAGAAAGCTAAACTCCAAGCCAGAATAAAGCCAACTGCTCTTTGCTCAGTGATTGACAAAGAGAACTCGATAAAGTCCCCATTAGATTTGCTACACTATATATATAATTACTATTGTGGCTATACACCTTGTCTCCTACAGTCCTCATGTCTATCAGCTGACTTCTTTGTCACATGCTATGACTGTGACTTGTGTGATATGACCATTCTGTGATTATTGTCACACCTTTGTGACTCTGTAACTGTCACATGATATTTCCCATGCTCTACCTTAGTAATAATCTAAAAGAAAAAAAATATAAATATTGACTTAGCTGTTTTGCCAAGTCATGACAATGACAGTCGTGGATTCCATCTCCAAAAGAGTACACTTCGTTCTGACGTACACGACAGTCACAGTGAAAAAAGCAGCCAAACTCTTTCTCCATTACATCTGGAAGCTTCACAGCCTCCCAAAAATGTGTTGTCTCCAACTGTGGACCCTAGTTCATGGCTTCATTCACTAAGAAACTGTACAGGCTACTAGGCATATGACTATTCTTCTCTACAGCTTGGCACCCCTAAACAGACAGACAAATGGAACACGTTAACCAGGAGCTTGACCAGTTCCTCCACCTATTTGTCAGGACAACTGGTATGACCTCCTACCCATCGTGGAGTTCCAGCACAACAACTATGTTCACTCCACAATGCAACAATCTCTATTCCTACTGGACATAGAACAAACCTCTGGTATGGGCTTCGAACCGTAACAGAACCCCTCAGGCCTGAAGACAGTCAACAAATTCATGAAGAGGATGAAGTCCACCACTAAGGAAGCCAAGTCTGCAATCTGCAAGGCGCAGGAAGACATGACGAGATACTACAATTGAAGAAGGTCTCTGGCCCCTGTATTCAAACCAGAAAACCAGGTATACCTAGATGTGTCAGATATCAAAACGATACGTCTGTCTCCAAAGTTGTTGCATTGCCAACTGGGACCCTTCAAAATTGAATGCCAAGTAGAACCATTAGCCTACCGCCTCAAGTTGCCCTATGGAATGAGACAGTTGCATCCGGTGTTCAATATGGTAAAGTTATCTACCGCTCTGGAAGATCTGATACCAGGAAGGAAGCTGTAAGCTTTGCCGCCACCCATTGTCGTTGACGGAGAACCAGAGTGGGAAGTGAAAGAGATATTGGATAGTTGCTGGCACTGAAGGAGGTTCCAGTTCTTGATTAAGTGGAAGGGTTTTAGTAGAGAACACAACTCTTGGGAAGTGACCTCCGATGTCAAGGCACCAAACCTTGTCATGGAGTACTATTGAAAGCACCCAGCCACCCCAAGACACATCCGCTAGATGGACTTTGATACTCTTTTCAAGTCCAGAACTATTGCTTCGAGGCGCAGTAACCTTGGAGAGGGGGTAAATGTAAAGGGATCCCTCATACACGACTCCAGAGCCTGTATTAGTCCTCCAGAGTGACCCTGCAGCTGATCAAATATTGTTACATAATATTTGGTCTTACCTCCATTGTTCTAAGTGCACTCCATTGCCTCCTAACACACTTTCATTGTTCAGACCCTGGTTACCAGAAGTAGGGATATGAGGACACTGTAATATATATATACTGTAGATTATTCCCTCCAGAAGCCTCATCTAATTCTTTGTGGAATCTCCTGGAGGTAGGTTGTAACATATTCCATAAAGCATAATTTAACAGAGGAATCTCCTGGAGTGCTCCGCTCCGGTCACCCTTACACACATTGCCTTCCTCTTTTTTTTCTTTAGACATCTACACCACTTTAGTTCTTCTAACTTTCTTCTGGAGATAATCCCCTGTCTTCTGTTCTCTTTTACATGACATCCTTGCCTTCTACACTTTTCACACACCAAATAAGATACCACTACTTCCTTGGTGTACCATCCTAGTTCTAACAGATGTACCTCATTAGAGATACCCTCCTCACAGTGCTCCTGCACTTTTTGTTATAAAACATATGCTGGACTTTTCTTTTACTTCTTTTGCTGTGCTTTTTCTCATACAGGATGCACTGTTGTATTCTTCCTTTACTCTCCTTATGCTCTCTTCTCTTCTTTTGGGGTATTCTCTGTGTTTGTGTCCCTTTTCTCTACACTTGAAACATTCTACTACTACTTTCTCTTGCCTCCTGATGTGTCGTCCTTCTTTTCCACTTTGCATTACTCTACTGCTCAACACTTTAAATTTATTCTAAGAGATTATCTCTCTCTTCTCTTCTTTCCTTCTATTCCTATAGTTTCGGGCCAGGTGTCATAAATCACCTTTCTAAGTTATTTTTCCTTTTTCCCTTTTCTTTTTCTTTTTATTTATTTTTCTATAAATAGTGTAGGAAAGTCATGTCACACTTTGTGATATTAGTCACAAAGAAGTCACATCATATGTCATGGCACATGATGTTACAGTATTTGATTGGGGTCATGGGTAAAGAATACACAGACCAACTAAAAGTAGTATAAGTAGATAGACCCAATATAGCGAGAACTCTAACAAGTTCTTTTTGTTTAATGCTGATAAAGAGCAGTTGGCTTAATTCTAGCTTAGAGTTAGCTTTCCTGACACCAGGTGCCCAAACTTCTTGTAGCATCTGCACAACTTTCCCTTTTGTCATGACTTGGCAAAACAGCTAAGTCAATATTTATATTTCTTTTCTTTTAGATTATTACTAAGGTGGAGCATAGAAAATATCACGTGACAGTCATAGAGTCACAAAGGTGTAACAATGATCACAGAATGGTCACATCACACAAGTCACAGTCACAGCATATGACAAAAAGGTCAGCTGATGGGCATAAGGACTGTGGGAGACAAGATATATAGCTACAATAATAATTGTATATATAGTGTAGCAAATCTAATAGGAACTCTATTGAGTTTTCTTTGTTAATCGCTGAACAAAGAGCAGTTGGCTTTATTTTGGCTTGGAGTTTAGCAACTTTACACCTTTCTTCCTTCTAGTTCTTTCTTCAGTTTGGCAAAGGAATGTTTTTGTTTGAGCAGATCACTCATGAGAAAATTATATTGTTCCAAAGATATGATGCTATGTCTCCAGAAGGGTATAGAAGGAATGTTGAGTCTTACTAAGTATACTACGTCTACTGGGGTACAAGATCTTTACCCAGTCAGAGTCCTACCACCCTACTAACTACTGTCCTAATACTATGGTTAGACGATCACCCAACGGATGGGATCTCTAATTTAGACAGCTCCTTAAGAGATGACCATCACTCCTTTGTGTGTACCTAGTCACAATGGACTATAGTATGAGGTTTATACTAAGAAAAGAACAAGTATACTACTAAACACTATCCAATTACAAGGTTAGGTCTCAGCAATAATACCCAGGCTTGGTGTTACACTTCTACCTACAGTTCCTAACTGACTGCAAAGTCCCCTTAAGCCAAGGGCCTGGCTATGTATGGAGGTGACTAGTAATCATGATAATCACTGGCCAAGAGTTGATTTGAATAAGATCAAAGATAGGCAAGGTCCAAGGTGGACGGTGCTCTAGAAGTGGAATCAAGTTCTAGTATAGTAACTTAGCCTAAGACAACTTAATCACTCTCTAGGTCTGAGTTGACAAGGAGAACTCGATGGAGTTCCTGTTAGATTTTTTATACTACTTATACAACTATTACATAGTTAGTGTATTGTTTTCCCATACTCATCATGTAACCTATCATGTGATATCATATGGCATCACCCTGTGACTTTCTATCATGTGACCATAACTATGTAATACTTGTGATGTGATACTTTCCTGCACTCTCTCCTATATAGTAAGTCCAAAAGAAAAGAAATATAAATAATGACTTAGCCATTTTGCAAAGTCATGACACTAATAGACCTTGGAAAATAATCTCTATGGACTTAATTACTCAATTGCCAGAGTCAAACAGTTACAATGCTATCTGTGTTATTGTCGACAAGCTTACCAAAAGGGCTCATTTCATTTCTATTAATAATCAGTTTTCATTTAAAGATATAGCGCAGTTACTTTATAACAAGGTTTATTTATTGCATGGACTGCCCCTACAAATCATTTTGGATAAAGGAATACAATACTCAGCCAAGCTATTCTAAGAATGGTGCAAAATTTTAGGAATAGAATCTACTGTCATGACTTGGCAAAACAGCTAAGTCATTTTCTATTTTCATTTTCTATTTTCATTTCTTTTATTTAGTTGAATCACTACTATGAAAATGGAGCATGGGAAAGGAGTCATATCATAGGTCACAGTCACAACATGTGACAGGATAGTCACATGATGGGTAATATGAGGACCATGGGAAAGTGAAGTGCATAGCCATGATAGTAGTTGTATATATAGTATAGAAAATCAAATGGGAACTTTATCGAGTTTTCCCTATCAACTCAGACTTGAAGTAGATTTAAGTCATTTTGGCTAAAGTCTTACATCTACTATGTTGATAGCATACTATCTTTTATTATGTTAATATCTCAGATATCTCGGGATCAAGTAGATGACTACCTTTTATTATGTTGATATCTACAGTTACAGTAAACAAAGGTTGTAATACAAGAAGTGTTGTCTCACCTCAGATGTCTCAGGATTGAGTAGATGACTGAGGGAGAATAGTAAGACTGAACTCTATTCTACATTCTTTGGTGTTAGCTTATGACCCAGGTGACAGGTATCACCATATCAATGATGAGCCAGCATTGGTGTCTCAGAATGGAATAGAAGAATAGTGGTGTAAGTGGAGTGAAGGAGTCAACAGAATGTAGAAGAGATTGGACATGTCTATTGTGTCAGTTCATTGTAATACTATCCACAAACAGATAGACAAACGGAACATGTAAACTGTAAGGGCGACTGGACACAAGATTCCAGGAGAATCCTCAGTTAATATTACAGTTAGTAGTTATGATACAACTCACCTCCAGAAGAATCCTCAGAGATTAGGATGAGGCTCCTGGAGGGATCTTTTACATTATATACATCCCTCAGTGTCAGGGTTAATAGGATCAGAGCTAAAATAGTATGTTTAAGTATTACTAGTTAAACAGGCTAAAGTAGCTCTGGAGCATTGTCATGTTGTTCAGGGGTAGGAATGGAGGTGTTCCCTTACATTCACCCCCCCTTCAAGATTGCTACGTCTCAAAACAATGGACTTGGAGTGAAAAATGCTGTTGAACTCCGTGTGTCGGATGTGTCTCAGAGCTCCTGGGTGTTTGCAATGGAACTCTGCTATGAGTTCTGGTGCAGAGACTTTGGAAGCAGACTCCCAGGAATTGTGTTCACAGCCGTATCCTTTCCACTTGATGAGATATTGAAATCTTCTCTGATACCAACGACTGTCGAGTATCTCCTCTACTTTCCACTCTGGTTCTCCGTCGATGACTATGGGCGGTGGGTGATCTTCTGTTTTCCAGCCTGCAATTGGGTTGTCTGGGGCCGGAGTAAGCTTCACTACGTTGAATACCAGTATCACAAATGGTCACTTACTTGATTTGTGATTGATGAGTGGTTATTCAAAGTGCTTAGAGAGCAGAGTTTAGACAGTGACAAAAGATGTTGTTAAGTCTGAGGTCTAATCCTCAGACTGAGA
>Ga0157361_1000862_pt1 | contig 10981 bp, 8 predicted proteins | sample AttlaeALBM2_FD_111481 | JGI IMG/M metagenome (GOLD analysis project Ga0157361, IMG submission 111481) | Fungus gardens microbial communities from leaf cutter ant in Ribeirão Preto, State of São Paulo, Brazil - Atta laevigata ALBM2 | ecosystem: Host-associated > Fungi > Mycelium > Unclassified ...
CATGTCCATGGTGGACTCGGTGCTGCTGGTTGTAGATGCGATGGATGGCCCTATGCCGCAAACCCGCTTCGTGACCAAAAAAGCGTTCGCGCATGGTCTGAAGCCGATTGTGGTTATCAACAAGGTAGACCGCCCGGGCGCACGTCCGGATTGGGTTGTGGATCAGGTGTTTGACCTGTTCGTTAACCTGGATGCGACTGATGAGCAGCTCGACTTCCCTATCATTTTCGCCTCTGCGCTGAATGGTATTGCAGGTCTTGACCACACCGACATGGCTGACGATATGACCCCGCTGTACCAGGCCATCGTTGACCACGTTTCACCTCCACAGGTTGAAGTTGAAGCGCCACTGCAGATGCAAATCTCGCAGCTGGACTACAACAACTACCTGGGCGTGATCGGCATCGGCCGCATCAAGCGCGGTAAAGTGAAGCCTAACCAGCAGGTCACTATCATCGATAGCGAAGGCAAAACCCGTAACGGTAAAGTCGGCAAAGTCCTGACTCACCTGGGTCTTGAGCGTATCGACAGCGATCTGGCTGAAGCGGGCGATATCATTGCTATCACCGGTCTGGGTGAGCTGAACATCTCTGACACCATCTGTGACACGCAGAATGTGGAAGCGCTGCCAGCCCTGAGCGTCGATGAACCTACCGTAACCATGTTCTTCAACGTCAACACCTCACCGTTCTGCGGTAAAGAAGGTAAGTACGTGACGTCGCGCCAGATCCTGGAGCGTCTGAACAAAGAACTGGTTCACAACGTGGCACTGCGCGTTGAAGAAACCGAAGACTCGGACGCATTCCGCGTTTCAGGTCGTGGTGAGCTGCACCTGTCTGTTCTGATCGAAAACATGCGTCGTGAAGGTTTCGAACTGGCGGTATCCCGTCCGAAAGTTATCTTCCGTGAATTCGAAGGCCGTAAACAGGAGCCATTCGAGAACGTCACGCTGGATATCGAAGAAACGCATCAGGGTTCCGTTATGCAAGCCATGGGCGAGCGTAAAGGCGACCTGAAAAACATGGATCCGGATGGTAAAGGCCGCGTACGTCTTGACTACGTGATCCCAAGCCGTGGTCTGATCGGCTTCCGTAACGAATTCATGACCATGACTTCCGGTACCGGTCTGCTTTACTCCACCTTCAGCCACTACGACGACATTCGTCAGGGCGAAGTGGGTCAGCGTCAGAACGGCGTCCTGATCTCTAACGGTCAGGGTAAAGCGGTTGCGTTCGCCCTGTTCGGTCTGCAGGATCGCGGTAAGCTGTTCCTGGGTCACGGTGCAGAAGTCTATGAAGGCCAGATCATCGGTATTCACAGCCGTTCTAACGACCTGACCGTGAACTGTCTGACCGGTAAGAAGCTGACCAACATGCGTGCTTCCGGTACAGATGAAGCCACCACCCTGGTTCCACCGCAGAAAATGACGCTGGAGCAGGCTATCGAGTTCATCGATGATGACGAACTGGTAGAAGTGACTCCGCTGTCAGTGCGTATCCGTAAACGCCATCTGACCGAAAACGACCGTAAACGTGCTTCACGTGGTCCTAAAGACGCGTAATCACGCTTTAGCGTAATAAAGAGCCCCGCCATGCGGGGCTTTTTTTTGCCTGCGATTCCGCGCCTGCCCGCCGGGCCAGCCAATTATTGTCTGCTGTGACACGCTTTTTGCCCACCCGCTGCCGTTTACGCTTTTCTCTCCGGTGCTGGCTGTTCAGCCTGCGTTTTTGCCGCTAGAGTGAATACTCCAGGGAACCGAAGGAGGCGCACCATGCTGTATATCTTTGATTTAGGCAATGTGATTATCGATATCGACTTTAACCGCGTGCTGGGCGTCTGGAGTGACCTTAGCCGTGTGCCGCTGGCCTCACTGCAAAGCCATTTCCGGATGGATGAGGCGTTCGAACAGCATGAACGCGGTGAGATCAGCGATGAAGATTTCGCGCTGGCACTCTGCGAAAAGCTGGAGATCGCTCTCAGCTATGAACAGTTTGCCGCGGGCTGGCAGGCGGTGTTCGTTGACGTGCGTCCGGAAACGCTGGCGCTGATGAACCGGCTGCGGCTGGAGGGGCATCGGGTCGTGATCCTCTCCAATACCAATAAGCTGCACTGCGCCTTCTGGCCAACGCAGTACCCCGACGTGCAGCAGGCGGCTGACAAGCTCTACCTGTCACAGGAGCTGGGCATGCGGAAGCCGGAAGCCCGCATTTATCAGCATGTGCTGGATGCGGAAGGGGTAACGGCCGAGCAGGCGGTCTTTTTTGATGATAATGCAGAAAATATCGAGGCGGCCCGGGCGCTGGGTATCGAAAGCGTGCTGGTGACGGACAGCCGCACGGTTCCCGACTGGTTTGCAGGTCGACAGTAACGCATGAAGTCACGAACATTTCGTCCCGGGCTGCATGCCTTCTGGCTGTGGCTCAGGCTGCTGTGGAAACGTATTGACGAAGATGGCATGACAACCCAGGCGGGCAACCTGGCCTATGTCTCACTGCTGGCGCTGGTGCCGCTGATTGCGGTGGTGTTTGCGCTGTTTGCGGCGTTTCCGGTCTTCTCCGACATCAGCGTGCAGCTGAAGCAGTTTGTCTTCAACAACCTGATGCCCGCCGCAGGCAATACGCTGCAACGTTATCTTGAGCAGTTTGTGGCTAACGTCAACCGGATGACGGCGGTCGGGGCCGTCGGCCTGATTGTGACCGCCCTGCTGCTGATGCATTCGGTCGATACCGCGCTGAACACCATCTGGCGCAGCCACAAGAAGCGGCCGATGGTTTACTCTTTTGCGGTCTACTGGATGATCCTGACTCTCGGCCCGCTGCTGGCCGGTGCCAGCCTGGCGATCAGCTCCTATCTGCTGTCGCTGCGCTGGATTAATGCCACCGGAGTCACCAGCCTGGTTGATCAGATGCTGCGTATTTTTCCACTTCTGCTCTCGTGGCTCGCCTTCTGGCTGCTCTACAGTATTGTGCCCACCCAGCGCGTGCCGCCGCGTGATGCGCTGATTGGTGCACTGGTCGCCGGGGCGCTGTTTGAGCTGGGCAAAAAGGCCTTTGCGCTCTATGTTACGATGTTCCCCTCTTATCAGTTGATCTACGGTGTTCTGGCCGTGATCCCGATTCTGTTTCTCTGGGTCTACTGGACCTGGTGTATTGTGTTGCTAGGCGCTGAAATAACCGTGACGTTAGCCGACTACCGGCAGCTGAAACAGCAGCACAAAGATGAGCAACGCGAGGAAAGATGATTGCATTGATTCAGCGCGTAACGCGCGCCAGCGTCAGCGTCGATCAGGATGTGACCGGTGAAATTGGTGCCGGACTACTGGTCCTGCTGGGGGTGGAGAAGGGCGATGACAATGCGCGTGCGGAACGTCTCGCAGAACGCGTACTGGGCTATCGCATCTTTAGTGATGAGCAGGGCAAAATGAACCTGAGTCTCCGCCAGACGGGGGGAAGCGTGCTGGTGGTGTCACAGTTTACGCTGGCCGCTGACACGCAAAAAGGGATGCGCCCCTCCTTTTCTGGTGGCGCCGAGCCGGCTGAGGCTGAGCGTCTGTATGATTACTTCAGCGACTGCTGTCGGCAGCAGGGCATTACTACGGCGAATGGCCGTTTCGCGGCAGATATGCAGGTTTCGCTGGTGAACGATGGTCCGGTGACGTTCTGGTTACAGGTGTGAGATCGTCAGCTGAGCGGCAGGGAACAGGCCACACCTCCGAGCGGGAGAAACATTTTATGTATCACCTTCGTGTGCCTCAGACAGCGGAAGAGCTGGATATCTACTATCAGTTCCGCTGGGAAATGTTACGTAAACCGCTGCGTCAGCCGCAGGGGTCTGAACGTGACGCCTGGGATGCCTTAGCGCATCATCAGATGGTGGTGGACGAGCAGGGAAATCCGGTCGCCATCGGTCGTCTCTACATTAATGCCGACAACGAGGCCGCGATCCGCTTCATGGCCGTTCATCCCTCCGTGCAGGGCAAAGGGCTGGGAACGCTGGTGGCGATGACGCTGGAGTCAGTGGCGCGTCAGGAAGGTGCAAAGCGGGTGACCTGCAGTGCCCGGGAAGATGCTGTGGCTTTCTTCGCGAAACTTGGCTACGTCAATCAGGGCGAGATAACCGCGCCGCAGACCACGCCGGTTCGTCACTTTCTGATGATTAAGCCGGTCATTACGCTGGATGACATTCTGCACCGCGCCGACTGGTGCGGGCAGCTGCAACAGGCCTGGTACGATCACATCCCGCTCAGCGAGAAGATGGGGGTCCGCATTCTGCAGTTTACCGGGCAGAAATTTATTACCACCATGCCCGAGGCGGGCAACCAGAATCCGCACCATACCCTGTTCGCCGGCAGCCTCTTTTCGCTGGCAACACTGACCGGCTGGGGATTGATCTGGTTGCTGCTGCGCGAGCGTCATCTCGGTGGAACGATTATTCTGGCAGATGCCCACATTCGCTATAGCCATCCCATCAGCGGGCGGCCCGGCGCGATTGCCGATCTGGGCTCATTAAGCGGCGATCTCGATCGTCTGGCGCGTGGCCGTAAAGCGCGCGTGCAGCTTGAAGTGGAGCTGTTCGGCGATGATGAGTGTGGCGCAGTGTTTGAAGGCGTTTATATCGTGCTGCCCGCCGATCCCGACGGACCGCTGGAAGAGGGCGGTTCCGGCGCACGTATCAATTAATCAGCAGGGCCGCACCCGCGGCCCTGCTGCGATTATCGGACCTCACCGGCCTGCATGGTCTGCTGCAGCTGCTGACTGTCGGTTGTCACCGACAGCGTGCCATTTACCGTCGGACGCAGTGGCTGATCAGCGCGTAACGCACCGCTGAGTTGCAGCTGCATATTGCTGTCTCCCGTTAGCGGCAGCGCGGGCCATCCCCAGTTCTGCAATACGTTCACCGGCACCGCACGGCCGGTCAGTTGCAGCGTCAGCGGACGGGCGGATTGCTGGCCCACGGTGGCCGTTCCTTCGAGCAGTCCCTTGTTACTGAACGCGCTCAGCTCCGTTACCTGAATCTGCTCTGCGTCAGCACTCAGCGCAATGGATGGGTGACGCAGATCGGTACGGTTAAAGGTGGACTCCGCCGCATTCAGGCTCAGCTTACCCGACCAGATCCCCCACTGATGCTGCTGCGCCAGTCGCAGATTCTCACCCGTGCCATCCAGTGATGTCAGCTGGAAAGGAAAGGCCGGATTGATATCGATAATCAGGTTCCGGTTCGACATGAAACGCGTCACCTCTACACTCTCCAGCCACGCGGGCAGGGTTGCCTGCCAGCGGTCGCGCCAGTCCTGCGGCAGGGTATATTCCAGCCCGGCAACGGCCAGATTTTTCAGGGTCAGGCGTTTATCGCTGCGCGACCAGTCACCGTCAGCCCGAATCACACCGTTCGCCCAGCGTGAACTGAACTGCGTCAGTGCGATGCCCTGCGGAGAAAAATCCAGGTTAACGATAGGGTCGTTAAGCTCGAAACCCCCGTTGATAAAATTGCTGGCATTCAGCGCCAGTGAACCATCATTACTCTGCCAGTCGTCTCCCTGCCAGTTAACGTTTCTCAGCGTCAGGTCGAGGTCGGTTACCGCCCAGTCCGGTCCCTGCAGACGGGCATCGGTCAGATCGAGTCGCGTAATCGCGATGGAGGGAACCACCTGCAGGCTGTGCAGGAAATCTTTCAGGCTGCTGGCGGTCTGCAGACGGATATCGTTCAGTCGCAGCTGGTTGATTTTCCAGTTGCCCTGGGCATCCCGTTCACCGTTACCGGTCATGGAGCCGCGCGCCAGATCGGCACCGATATTGTCAAAGCGCATCCGGCCCTGGGACACACTTCCCTGAATCAGTACGTTCTCGCCCGCCACATTGTTCAGCGTCATGCTGCCGGCGCTCATCTGGAAGCGGGCATCGCGGCCCAGCATATCGCGGGCGGTCGGTTTCCACGGCAGAATGCCGCCATTCACCTGCTGAGCAAACAGCGGTAACGCGCTGCCGGGGCTGTCGAGACGCATGTTATTGAGTTGCAGGCGGTCAGCCTGAATCGGAAGCGCGCTGTCTGGCGTCAGGTTGGCCAGATTCACTTCCCCGTCGCGCAGCTCAAGGCTGCTGAAATGCAGCGGATCGCTGAACTGAATCAGGGCCAGACCGAGATCGACCCGCTTTGCTACGAGTACTGCAGGCTGCCCATCGTGACCAAAGCTGAAATCATCCAGAATGATGTGAGAGGGCGAGGAGAAATTGTGTTCAATTTTACTCAGGGAGAGATGCCATTCGGTTTTGTCGCTCACCCACCGGCTAAACCAGCCTGCACCCCACTGTGTCTGCAGCAGCACATAGATCACCACCAGGGTGAAAAGCAGCAGTAACAGTATGGTGAGGAAAAACTTTCCAAGAAATTTCATCGCATCCTTCCCGCGTTCAATCCGGTGAGAGGTTGTTATGCCTGAATTACCGTTACAGCTCAACAGCCTGGATGTAAATACGAAGAAATAGCAGGCAGGCCGAAGCCTGCCCGTGGCCTTACTTCTCTGGCGGGAAAATCAGGTTGAGCAGGATAGCGGTAATACCGCCCGCGGCAATGCCCGAAGAGAGCAGGGTTTTCAGCCAGTCAGGGGCAAACTGCAGGATCAGTGGCTGCTGGGAAACACCCAGGCCCACGGCCAGCGACAGCGCGATAATCATGATGGCGCGGCGGTTGAGCGGCTCGCGTGACACGATGCGAACGCCCGACGCAGCAATGGTGCCGAACATCACAATGGTGGCACCGCCAAGCACCGGCTCAGGGATCAGCTGCACCAGACCACTGACCGCCGGGAACAGCCCCAGCACAATCAGCATCAGCGCCACCACAAAGCCCACGTAGCGGCTGGCCACGCCGGTTAACTGAATCACCCCGTTATTCTGTCCGAAGCAGGAGTTAGGGAAGGTGTTAAACAGCGCAGAGACAAAGGAGTTAAGGCCATTCGCCAGCACGCCGCCCTTCAGGCGTTTCATATAGAGAGGGCCGCTCACCGGCTGCTCTGATACATCTGAGGTGGCCGTGATGTCGCCGATGGTCTCCAGTGAGGTCACCATAAACACCAGCATCAGCGGGATGAGCAGGTTCCAGTCGAAGCCCAGTCCGTAATAGAGCGGGCTGGGCACCCTGATCAGCGGCTGATCGGTCGGGAGACCTGAGGCAGGCAGCATGCCCATGGCCCAGGCCAGCAGATAGCCGACCGCCATCGCAATCACCAGGGAGGCAACGCGCAGGTAAGGGTTTTTCTGCCGGTTAAGCAGCACGATCACCAGCAGCACCGCGCCGGCCAGCATCAGGTTTTTCGGCGCGCCAAAGGTGTGATCGTTAATCGCACCGAATCCCCCGCCGATAGAGGTGAGTCCCACCTGAATCAGCGACAGGCCGATAATCATGACCACGATACCGGACACCAGCGGGGTAATGATGCGGCGTGCCAGGTGCAGGACGCGGGACAGCACCATCTCAGTACAGGAGGCCACCATCAGCGTACCAAACAGGGCCGCCATCATGGTGGGAACATCCGCACCGCCGTTTTTCAGCGCCATCCCCCCCATGATTAAGGGGGTGACGAAGTTGAAGCTGGTTCCCTGAATCGACAGCAGGCCCGAACCGACCGGCCCCCAGGTTTTGATCTGCAACAGTGATGCCACGCCCGAGGCAAACAGCGACATGCTGATGATGTGCCGGGTGTCTTCTGCGGGCAGGCCCAGTGCCTGACAGATCAGTATCGCGGGCGTGATGACGGCAACAAACATGGCCAGCAGATGCTGAGCGGCAGCAAACAGCGTCTGCGGAAGGGGAGGACGATCGTCGAGGCGGTAAATCAGTTCGCTTTGCAGAGCGGAGGGCTGGTCTGGCTGCGGATTGGTGGACATCTTCTGCTCTTCCCGAAAAAGTGTGTGGCGATTGTAATCATCCGCAGGCCAAAAGCAATCGTTTGCCCGACTGAGGTGAAAAGTGGGTGCGGGCAGGGGCGTGACTCAGACGTTGGTATAACGGGTATTTTCCGGCAGCCAGCGTTCAATCAGGGCGCTGGCCTGTTCGGGATAGTGCTGATGGATGTGACGCGCCACACGCTGAACTTCGGGCACCATCGCCTGATCGCGCAGCAGGTCGGCCACTTTAAACTCGGCGTTACCGGTCTGGCGGGTGCCCAGCAGTTCACCTGGCCCGCGTATCTCCAGATCGAACTGGGCAATGACGAAGCCATCGTTGCTGTCTCGCAGCACCTGCAAACGCTTCTGCGCCGTCTTGCTGAGCGGCGCTTTGTAGAGCAGCACACAGTGTGAAGCCACCGCACCGCGACCGACCCGGCCCCGCAGCTGATGCAGCTGTGCCAGGCCTAACCGTTCCGGATTCTCAATAATCATCAGGCTGGCGTTAGGCACGTCTACCCCGACTTCAATCACGGTGGTCGCCACCAGCAGTTGCAGCTCGTTTGCTTTAAACGCCTGCATCACCGCCTGTTTCTCGGCGGGTTTCATCCGGCCATGCACCAGGCCAATGTTCAACCCAGGCAGCGCCGTTTTAAGGGCTTCCCAGCTCGCCTCTGCCGCCTGCGCCTCCAGTAATTCTGACTCTTCAATCAGGGTACAGACCCAGTAGGCCTGACGCCCTTCGCGGCAGGCGTGTTCCACCCGTGCGACGATCTCATCCCGTCGGGAGTCGGGAATGGCCACGGTGGTCACCGGTGTGCGTCCCGGCGGCAGCTCGTCGATGGTCGAGGTATCCAGATCGGCATAGGCGGTCATCGCCAGGGTGCGCGGAATGGGGGTGGCGGTCATGATCAGCTGATGCGGATGGAAACCCTGCTCCTCACCTTTTTCCCACAGCGCGAGGCGCTGGTGGACGCCGAACCGATGCTGTTCATCAATGATGACCAGCGCCAGTCCCTTAAACTGCACCTGCTCCTGAAACAGAGCATGGGTGCCGACGACCATCGCCACCTGACCGCTGGCGATCGCTTCCTGCTGCGCCTGACGCGCTTTGCCTTTCTGTTTCCCGGCCAGCCAGCCGACTTCAATTCCCAGCGGCGCAAACCACTGACGGAAGTTACTGGCGTGCTGTTCAGCCAGCAGTTCGGTCGGTGCCATCAGCGCCACCTGTTTACCGTGGGCGATCACGTTCAGCGCAGCGAGCGCAGCCACCAGCGTCTTGCCTGAGCCAACATCACCCTGCACCAGTCGCATCATCGGAAAGTCATTCGCCAGATCGTTTTCTATCTCCGCCACTACCCTTTTCTGCGCCTGGGTGGGCGAGAAGGGCAGCGCGGCCAGCAGCTGGTCACTCAGGTTATGGCGCGGCGGCATGGGCAACGCGTAATAGCGCTGCGCACCGGCGCGCACCGCCAGCATACTCAGGTTGTGCGCCAGCAACTCTTCCAGAATCAGGCGGCGCTGGGCCGGATGGCGGCCACTCTCCAGTTCGCTGAGCCGGAGGTCGGGCGGTGGACGATGCAGCGTGCGTAAGGCATCGGGCAGGCTGATCAGACCGCCGCTCAGCTCCTGCGGCAGCAGTTCGGCTATCGGGCAGCTCTCCAGCAGCGTCAGCGCCTGATCGGTCAGATTACGCAGCGTGGCCTGGCGGATACCTTCGGTGGTGGGATAAACCGGCGTTAAGGTCTCTTCCAGCGTTACACTGCTCTGTTCGCCCTGGATGCGGTATTCAGGATGGATAATCTCAGCACCACGCTGGCCGCGCTTGATTTCACCATAGGCGGTAACGTGACGACCCGGCGACAGGTTGTTCTTCATACCGGCATTGAAATTGAAGAAGCGCATGGTCAGCACGCCGCTGCCATCGCTGATCTGGCAGACCATCATCCGGCGGCGACCAAAGGTGATATCCGTGTGCAGCACTTCGCCTTCTACGGTGGCCCAGATGCCAGGCAGCAGATCGTTAATGGCATAGAGCTGAGTGCGGTCTTCGTAGCGCAGCGGGAGATGAAGCAGAAGATCCTGGATGGTGTGCAGGCCTATTCTGGCCAGCTTTGCTGCCTGGCTGGCACCGACGCCGGTCAGGGTACTGAGCGGGATGGCATCCAGCAGACGGCCTTTCATCGTCTTTTACCGATCGATTGCATCGTCGCCCACCAGCTGGGATCGGCGTCGACTTCGCCCTGGGCGTTGATGCGCGGATAGGGCAACCCTTTCTGTCTGGCGACGCGTGCCAGCACCGGGAATCCGCCTTCGAACAGCAGGCGCTGCTGTTCCTCTTCGTCCAGCAGGCTGTAGTCGCGCAGATAGAGCCCCGCATTCTGCCGCTGTCGCTGTGCTTCGTACAGGATCAGCGCGCAGGCGACCGAGACATTCAGCGACTGAACCATCCCCACCATCGGAATAACGATCTGCCGATCGGCCAGCGCCAGTGCTTCTTCGGTAATCCCGGTTTTTTCCTGTCCCATCAGGATGCAGGTCGGCAGGGTGTAATCGATCTCGCGGAAATCAACGGCATCCGCAGAGAGATGGGTCGCTAAAACCTGCATCTTCTGCTGTTTAAGCTGTTTTACGGCATCGCCGATGGTGGGATGGGTGACCACTTTCACCCAGCTGTTGCTGCCGGCAGAGGCAGAAGCCTGCGTGCGCATCCGCTGGCTGGGCCAGACCGCATGCACTTCGTGGATGCCCACGGCGTCGGCCGTGCGGATCACTGCGGAAACATTGTGCGGCTTATGCACCTGCTCCATACAGACCGTGAGATCGTGCTGGCGCAGTGCCAGCATCGCCTGAATCCGGGCAAAACGTTGATCGTTCATGCACTAATTACGGTTACGGTGGACTTTAATCACATCCGGCATCACGCGGATTTTCCGCATGATGTTGGCCAGATGGACGCGGTCACGCGCGGTCAGGCGGATGAAGGCGCTGTAAACGCGGCCATCGCGCTCTTCGGTATTCAGGCTCTGAATATTCGAGCCGGCGGTATTAATCGCCGCCGTCAGGTTAGCCAGCGCGCCCTGATGGTTAAACATGTC
>Ga0157361_1000863_pt1 | contig 10976 bp, 10 predicted proteins | sample AttlaeALBM2_FD_111481 | JGI IMG/M metagenome (GOLD analysis project Ga0157361, IMG submission 111481) | Fungus gardens microbial communities from leaf cutter ant in Ribeirão Preto, State of São Paulo, Brazil - Atta laevigata ALBM2 | ecosystem: Host-associated > Fungi > Mycelium > Unclassified ...
CAGATCTGCGTAACCCGATGGAGCTGGTGGACGTTGCAGATCTGCTGCAAAACGTCGAATTCCAGGTCTTCGCCGGTCCGGCCAACGATACGAAAGGCCGTGTGGCGGCCCTTCGCGTACCGGGCGGCGCAGCGCTGACGCGTAAGCAGATTGATGAGTACGCGAAGTTTGTGGAAATTTATGGCGCTAAAGGCCTGGCGTGGATGAAGATTAACGACCGCGCCAGCGGTTTCGAGGGCGTGCAGAGCCCGGTAGCGAAGTTCCTGACGCCAGAGATCGTGGACGCGATCCTGACCCGCACCGCTGCGCAGGATGGCGACCTGATCTTCTTCGGTGCCGATCGCGCTAAAGTCGTGGCCGATGCGCTGGGTGCGCTGCGCCTGAAGGTGGGCCGCGATCTGAAAATCACCGACGAGCACGCCTGGGCGCCGCTGTGGGTGATCGACTTCCCGATGTTCGAAGAGGATGAAGAGGGCGGTCTTGCTGCGATGCACCATCCGTTCACCTCGCCGAAAGCGCTGAGCGCAGAGCAGCTGGCGGCCGATCCAACGCAGGCGGTAGCCAACGCTTATGACATGGTGATCAACGGTTACGAAGTGGGCGGTGGATCAGTACGTATTCACAACGGCGCTATGCAGCAGACGGTGTTCAGCATTCTCGGCATCACCGAAGAGGAGCAGCAGGAGAAGTTTGGCTTCCTGCTCGACGCGCTGAAATTTGGTACGCCGCCGCACGCGGGCCTGGCGTTTGGTCTGGATCGCCTGACCATGCTGCTGACCGGTACGGATAATATCCGTGACGTTATTGCGTTCCCGAAAACCACGGCAGCCGCCTGTCTGATGACGGAAGCGCCCAGCTTTGCCAATCCGGCAGCGCTGGCCGATCTGGGCATTCAGATTGCTCCAAAAAAAGATAAGTCAGAGAATAACTAATGGGCTATAAACACCCGGTTTCGGTGCTGGTGGTGATTTTTGCGCGAGATACCGGACGGGTGTTGATGCTGCAGCGACGTGACGATGCGAGCTTCTGGCAATCGGTCACGGGCAGCCTGGAGCCGGGCGAAACCCCGGCACAGGCCGCGCAGCGGGAAGTGGCTGAAGAGCTGGCGATCGACATCTCTGGCGAACAGCTGGTGCTGGAAGATTGTCACAGGCAGATTGAGTTTGAAATCTTCGCGCACTATCGCCATCGCTACGCGCCGGGCACCACGCATAACTGCGAACACTGGTTCCGCCTCGCGCTGCCCGCCGAGCGCGAACCGCTGCTCAGCGAGCATCTCGCCGCGCAGTGGCTCGATCCCACTGCCGCTGCGGCGCTGACGAAATCCTGGAGTAACCGCCAGGCCATTGAAGAATTTATCTGAACACCCGCCGCCGCGCTTTTTTCCGGCGGTTTTATCGTTAAATTACTGACATTCGGTGTGAGTCGGCAGGTTTGCACCGCTAAAATTGAACAGTCAGGCGTTATCGGCGCAGCAAGGTTGTTTATCGCCAGCGCACAGTATCCGGAGCGTACTTTTGTACGTGAGGATGGCGAGCACTGCCGGAGAATAAGATTGCAAGTGAGATAGCCTGCACCCTGTTAAAGATCGGAGAGACAGTTAAGATGGCTGGACACAGTAAATGGGCAAACACCAAACACCGCAAGGCCGCTCAGGATGCGAAACGCGGTAAAATTTTCACCAAAATCATCCGTGAGCTGGTCACAGCGGCGAAACTGGGCGGTGGCGATGCGGGCTCCAACCCGCGCCTGCGCGCAGCGATGGATAAAGCGCTCTCTAACAACATGACGCGCGACACCATGAACCGTGCGATCGCGCGCGGCGTGGGCGGTGAAGATGATTCCAACATGGAAACCATCATCTATGAAGGCTACGGTCCGGGCGGCTCTGCCGTGATGGTCGAGTGCCTGAGTGACAACCGCAACCGCACCGTGGGCGAAGTGCGTCATGCCTTCACCAAAACCGGCGGTAACCTCGGCACCGATGGCTCGGTCTCTTACCTGTTCAGCAAAAAAGGTGTGATCTCCTTTGCGCCGGGTCAGGATGAAGATGCCGTGATGGAAGCCGCGCTGGAAGCGGGCGCAGAAGACGTGGTCAGTTACGATGATGGCGCAATTGATGTGTTCACCGCGTGGGAAGAGCTGGGTAACGTACGCGATGCGCTGGAAGCGGGCGGCCTGAAGGCGGATAGCGCGGAAGTCTCGATGATTCCGTCAACCAAAGCCGAGCTGGACGCTGAAACCGCACCGAAGCTGCTGCGTCTGATCGACATGCTGGAAGATTGTGACGATGTGCAGGAGGTTTACCACAACGGTGAAATTTCTGATGAGGTAGCGGAAACGCTGTAATGGCGTTCCTGACCCACGTTCACACCGGAGGCGCGCTGTGGCAATAATTCTCGGGATCGATCCCGGCTCGCGCGTCACCGGCTACGGCGTTATCCGCCAGGTTGGCCGCCAGCTCAGCTATCTTGGCAGCGGCTGTATCCGTACCAATGTTACCGATCTTCCCTCCCGCCTGAAGTTAATCTACGCCGGCGTCAGTGAAATTATCACGCAGTTTTCGCCAGACTACTTTGCGATTGAGCAGGTCTTTATGGCGAAGAATGCGGACTCCGCTCTTAAGCTGGGCCAGGCGCGCGGTGCGGCGATTGTGGCCGCGGTTAACCTGGATCTGCCAGTGTTTGAATACGCTGCGCGTCAGGTGAAGCAAACGGTGACCGGCACCGGAGGCGCCGAGAAGAGTCAGGTGCAACACATGGTGCGTACCCTGCTCAAACTGCCGGCTAATCCGCAGGCGGATGCCGCCGATGCACTGGCCATTGCTATCACGCATTGCCATCTCAGCCAGAATGCGGCACGCATCAGCGACAGCAAATTGGTCATGACGCGTGGCCGTATGCGATCGGGTTAGCGGAAAACGCTGCGCGTTAACAGGCTGGATATTCATCCAGCCTTTTTTATGTTATATAAACGGGCTAACTCACAGATTAAGGAACTGCTCAGGTGATTGGTCGTTTACGAGGCAACATTCTGGAAAAACAGCCGCCGCTGGTGTTGATTGAAGCGCACGGTGTCGGTTATGAAGTGCACATGCCAATGACCTGCTTTTACGAGCTGCCGGAGATCAACCAGGAAGCGATTATCTTCACCCAGTTTGTGGTGCGTGAAGATGCACAGCTGCTGTTCGGTTTTAATAATAAGCAGGAGCGCGCGCTGTTTCGCGAGCTGATTAAAGTCAACGGCGTGGGACCAAAACTGGCGCTGGCGATCCTGTCCGGCATGTCGGCACAGCAGTTTGTCACGGCGGTGGAGCGTGAAGAGATCGCTTCGCTGATCAAGCTGCCGGGCGTCGGTAAGAAGACCGCTGAGCGCTTAGTGGTCGAGATGAAAGACCGCTTTAAAGGGATGCACGGCGACCTGTTTGGCGGCGACTCTGCCTTTACCCTCACCGCACCATCCTCGGCCCCGAATACCAATGACGCCGAGGCAGAAGCGGTTGCGGCGCTGGTGGCGCTGGGGTATAAACCGCAGGAAGCCAGCCGTATGGTCAGCAAGGTTGGTAAACCTGATGCGGATTGTGAAACCCTGATCCGCGAAGCCCTGCGCGCAGCTATTTGAGGTCATCCATGATTGAAGCCGATCGCCTGGTGTCGGGCAGTTCTGTCAATGAAGAAGAGAGCCTGGACCGCGCCATCCGTCCTAAACTGCTGACGGAGTATGTGGGTCAGCCGCAGGTGCGCGAACAGATGGAGATCTTCATCCAGGCCGCCAAACTGCGCGGCGATGCGCTTGACCATCTGCTGATTTTTGGTCCGCCGGGGCTGGGCAAAACCACGCTGGCTAACATTGTCGCCAACGAAATGGGCGTGAACCTGCGCACCACTTCCGGGCCGGTGCTGGAAAAAGCCGGTGACCTGGCGGCGATGCTGACCAACCTTGAACCGCACGACGTGTTGTTTATCGACGAAATTCACCGCCTCTCCCCGGTGGTTGAAGAGGTGCTCTATCCGGCGATGGAGGACTACCAGCTGGATATCATGATTGGCGAAGGCCCGGCTGCGCGCTCAATCAAGCTTGACCTGCCGCCTTTTACCCTGATTGGTGCCACCACGCGGGCCGGCTCCCTGACGTCGCCGTTACGCGATCGCTTCGGCATTGTGCAGCGTCTGGAGTTCTATAACGTACCGGATCTGCAGCATATTGTGAGCCGCAGCGCGGCCTGCTTAGGCCTGACGCTGAGCCATGAAGGGGCGCTTGAAGTGGCGCGCCGTGCACGCGGTACGCCGCGTATTGCTAACCGCTTACTGCGCCGCGTGCGCGACTTCGCCGAGGTGCGCGCCAATGGCGATATGAGCGGTGAAGTGGCGGCCAGCGCGCTGGATATGCTCAACGTTGATAATCAGGGCTTCGACTACATGGACCGGAAACTGCTGCTGGCTATTATCGATAAGTTCATGGGCGGCCCGGTCGGCCTTGATAACCTCGCAGCAGCCATTGGTGAAGAGCGGGAAACCATTGAAGATGTGATTGAACCCTTCCTGATTCAGCAGGGATTCATTCAACGCACGCCGCGCGGCCGTATGGCCACGCAGCACGCTTATAAACACTTCGACATCGTGCGCGAAGAGTAACCGGCGTTACGCCGCCGGTTTTTTTGCCATGCTGATGATAAACAGTACGGCAGCGCACAGCACCACCGAAGGGCCGGCGGGTGTATCGTAACTGGCGGAAAATGTCAGGCCGCCGGTGACGGCGATAATACCGATCAGTACGGCGAAGCCGGCCATTTGCTCCGGCGAACGCGAAAAGCGACGGGCGGTAGCGGCGGGAATGATCAGCAGCGATGTGATGATCAGTGCACCCACAAACTTCATGGCGACACCGATAGTCAGCGCAGTGACCAGCATCAGCATCAGCCGGGTGCGCTGAATATTTACGCCATCCACCTGCGCCAGCTCAGGGCTGATGGTCATCGACAGCAGCGAGCGCCACTGCCACGCCATCACGGCCAGAACAATCACCACACCAGCGCCCATCAGCCACAAATCATCCGGCGTAATAGCCAGCAGATCGCCAAACAGATAAGCCATCAGATCCACACGTACGCCCTGCATCAGGCTGACAACCACCAAACCCAGCGACAGCGCACTGTGCGCCATAATGCCAAGCAGCGTATCGATTGCCAGATGCGGACGCCGCTCCAGCCATACCAGACCCAGTGCCAGCAACACGGTAACCAGAATCACGGCGTACCAGGGGTTCACATTCAACAGCAGTCCGAAGGCCACACCCAGCAGGGAAGCGTGGGCGAGGGTGTCACCAAAGTAGGACATGCGGCGCCAGACCACGAACGAGCCCAGCGGACCGGCTGCCAGCGCCAGCAACACGCCGCCCAGCCAGCCAGGTAATAACAGTTCAATCATGACGGGCCGTTTCCTTTGCGCAGAACAATGCGTCCCTGTAAATCGTGACGATGATTATGGTGATGACGGTAGATCGCCAGCTGCTGGGCCTCACGCGGGCCGAACATCGCGATGAATTCCGGGTGCTGCGAAACCGCTTCCGGCGTGCCGGAGCAGCAGATGTGATGATTCAGGCAGAGCACTTCGTCGGTTTTGGCCATTACCAGATGCAGGTCATGAGAGACCATCAGCACCCCACAGTTCAGCTCACGGCGCAGCTGATCGATTAAATCGTAGAGCGCTACCTGGCCATTCACGTCTACGCCCTGCGTGGGCTCATCCAGCACCAGCAGCTGCGGTCGGTTGAGCAGGGCGCGCGCCAGCAGTACGCGCTGGGTTTCCCCCCCTGAGAGCTTTTGCAGCGGTGCCTGCAGCAGATGGCCGGCCTGCACGCGCTTCAGCGCCGGCAGGATATCGTCGCGCTGACTGCCGCGTGACAGGCGCATAAAGCGCTCCACGGTGATCGGCAGCGTAGGGTCGATATGCAGCTTTTGCGGCACATAGCCGATGCGCAACCCCGTCGCGCGCCGGACGGTACCGCTGGTTGGTGCCAGTAGCCCAAGCACGGTACGCACCAGCGTCGATTTGCCGGCACCATTGGGGCCAAGCAGCGTAAGAATTTTGCCGGGCTCAAGCGACAAACTTACGCCTGACAGCACGGGACGCTGTGAAAACTTCACAGAAATGTTTTCGAGTGTGACAAGTGACGTCATGATATTTACGGTTGCATTGAATTTCGAATGTTATAATATCACATTCCATCACCTGGTCACGATGGAATGACGCATTATGTTACACAATAAAAAGCGCCTTACTTTTACCCTTTCTGCGGTCGCTCTGGCCGCCATGAGCGCGTCACCCGCGCACTCCGCCGTTGTTGCTTCAATTAAGCCTCTCGGATTTATCGCAGCCGCCATCGCCGATGGCATTACGCCAGTTGAAGTATTGCTGCCGGACGGCGCCTCCGAACACGATTATGCCCTACGTCCGTCTGATGTAAAACGTATTAAAAACGCAGACTTAGTCGTCTGGACCGGCCCTGAGATGGAAGCCTTCCTGACGAAGTCGGCGGCGGAGTTGCCCGCCAGTAAGAACCTTGAGATCGCCGGGTTGCCAGAGGTGAAACCGCTGCTGATTCGCGGGGGCGAAGAGGAGGATGAACATGAGCACGATCACGATCATCACGCGGGATCAGAAAAATCTGAGGAACAAGACGCGTCTCATACGCACCACCATCACGGCGAGTTTAATATGCACCTGTGGATGTCACCGGAGATTGCGAAACAATCTGCGGTTGCAATCCACGGAAAATTATTGGAACTTATGCCGCAAAGCAAAGCCAAACTTGACGCCAATCTGCAGCAGTTTGAGGCAGAATTAGCGGACGCAGATAAACACATTGGCGCGCAACTTGCGCCGGTGCGAAATAAGGGTTATTTCGTTTTTCACGACGCTTACAGCTACTTTGAAAAACATTACGGTTTGTCACCATTGGGGCATTTTACCGTCAACCCTGAAATCCAGCCGGGCGCCCAACGTTTACATCAAATACGAACACAGTTGGTTGAGCAGAAAGCCGTATGCGTTTTCGCTGAACCACAATTCAGGCCGGCCGTCATCGATGCCGTGTCCCGCGGAACCAGCGTGCGTAAAGGCACCCTTGATCCGCTTGGCATGGGAATCAGCTTAACCAAAGACAGCTACGTGAAATTCCTCTCACAGTTGTCGAGCCAGTATGCGAGCTGCCTGAATGGAGCATAGAGGAATAGGTAAAAGTGCAGCAGATAGCCCGCTCTGTCGCCCTCGCATTTAATAATTTGCCGCGCCCCCACCGCGTTATGCTGGGATCATTAACCGTTGTTACGTTGGCCGTCGCTGTCTGGCGGCCATACGTTTATCATCCGCGTGACGTTGCGCCCATCGTGAAAGACATCACGCTGGACAAAAACGAACTGCGCACCCTTCTGCCGGAAGCCAGTGAGCCGATCGATCAGACCACGGCGGAACCGGAAGACGATATCCCGGCAGACGACATCGATAACGATGTGCCGGATACCCCGAACAAGCACGATTACACTGTCTCTTCAGGCGATACCCTGAGTAGCGCGCTGAACCAGTACGGTATCGATCTGAGCGATATCAATGCGCTGGTCAGCAGCGATAAAGATCTGCGCAATCTGCGCGTCGGTCAGCAGCTGAACTGGACGCTGGACGCAGATGGCGGCCTGCAGGATTTCACCTGGGAGATCGATCGTCGTGAAACCCGCACCTATGCGCGTCAGCCCAACGGCAATTTCAAGATGCAGCAGGATATGCAGAAGGGTGAGTGGCAGAACAGCGTACTGAAAGGCGAAGTGCGCGGCAGTTTTGCCGCCAGCGCGCAGCGTGCCGGATTAACCAGCAGCGAAACCAATAGCGTTATTAAAGCGATGCAGTGGCAGATGGATTTCCGTAAGCTGCGCGCCGGTGACGAGTTCAGCGTACTGATGTCTCGCGAGATGCTGGATGGCAAAAGCGCGCAAAGTCAGCTGCTGGGCGTGCGTTTACATACTGGCGGCAAAGATTACTATGCGTTCCGCGCGGAAGATGGCAAATTCTACGATCGTAACGGCTCCGGCCTGGCGCGCGGCTTTATGCGCTTCCCGACGGTCAAACAGTATCGTGTATCCTCAAACTTCAATCCGCGCCGTCTTAACCCGGTGACCGGACGCATTGCGCCACATAAAGGGGTGGATTTCGCGCTGCCGATTGGCACGCCGGTGCTGGCGGTAGGCGATGGCGAAGTGGTAATGGCGAAAAATGGCGGCGCGGCCGGCAACTATGTGGCGATTCGCCACGGCCGTCAGTACATGACGCGCTACATGCACCTGAGCAAAGCGCTGGTGAAGCCCGGGCAGAAAGTGAAGCGTGGCGACCGTATTGCGCTCTCCGGTAACACCGGGCGCTCCACCGGTCCGCACCTGCATTATGAAGTGTGGATCAACAATCAGGCGGTCAACCCGCTGACGGCGAAGCTGCCACGCATGGAAGGGCTGACCGGTAAAGACCGCAGTACTTACCTGGCGCAGGTGAAGGCTTATCTGCCACAGCTGTCGCTGAAGTAAGCCTTTTTCAGCGACAATAGCGAGAAACCGACGGATTATTCGTCGGTTTTTTGCTATCTGACGCATGAAGATTGCAAAATTACCTGCCGTCACTATTATTGAGCCGTCATTGTCAGAGGCGAGTGCATGGAAACCCGAAAGAAAAATAACACTGAATTTATTCCCGTTTTTCAACGTTCATTTTTAAAGCCGAAATACTGGGGTAGCTGGCTGGCGGTGGGTGCGCTGGCCGGTATGGCACTGCTGCCTGCCAAAGTGCGCGATCCTGTTCTGGGTGGATTGGGCAAATTTGCCGGCAAGCTGGCGAAAAGTGCGCGCCGTCGTGCGTTGATCAATCTCTACTATTGCCTGCCGGAGCTGAGTGAAGCGCAGCGCGAAGAGATTGCTGACCGTATGTTTGCCACAGCGCCGCAGGCCATGGTCATGATGGCCGAACTGGGCATGCGTAACCCCGAGCGGGTACGTCAGCGCGTAGAGTGGCACGGCCGGGAGATCATCACCGACCTGCAAAACAATAAAGAGAACGTGATCTTCCTGGTGCCGCATGGCTGGGGCGTTGATATTCCCGCCATGCTGCTGGCGTCAGAAGGGCAGATGATGGCGGCGATGTTCCATAACCAGAGCGATCCGCTCATGGATTATCTGTGGAATACCGTGCGTCGTCGTTTTGGTGGCCGCATGCACGCGCGTAACGATGGCATCAAACCCTTCATCGCCTCCGTGCGTCAGGGCTATTATGGCTACTATCTGCCGGATCAGGATCACGGTGCTGAACACAGCGAGTTTGTTGATTTCTTTGCTACCTACAAAGCCACCTTGCCGGCTGTGGGTCGCTTAATGAAGGTATGCCGGGCGCGCGTTGTACCGCTGTTCCCGGTCTACAACAGTAAGACGCACCGGCTGGAGATCTACGTGCGTCCGCCAATGGATGATCTGCTGGACGCTGATGACAAAACGCTGGCGCGCCGCATGAATGAAGAGGTTGAAGTGTTTGTGCGTCCACATCCGGAACAGTACACCTGGATTCTTAAGCTGCTGAAAACGCGTAAAGAGGGAGATATTGAACCTTACGCGCGTGACGATCTCTATCCCCGCAAATAACGCGCCGGGCATTTCAGCCAAAACCTGCCTGCGGTAGCGGCGCTAAGCACTGCGCCGCTACCGCTTTCAACGTGTTACTCCACCGTCTGGATATGGGCGCGACGCTTGCGCTCACGCAGGAAGAGCGTTACCAGCCCAAACCACAGCACGCCCGCAACAAAGTTGATGCCGCTAAACCAGGGTGTACCGCCGCTGAAATAGCCGCTCTTTGCCAGTTCGATGCCCGCGGCCAGCGTCAGAATGCTGATCATGCCCAGCATCGCCGCGATACTGCCTTTGCCCTCGCTGCTGGAGTAGAGCGTCAGGCGGTATAACCCGGCATTCACCATCCCGGCACCAAACGCGTACAGGCTGAGGCCAGCGGTCAGCAGCAGATAGGTGTGGCTATCGAGCAGATTAGCCACCAGGGCAGTGCTCAGACCAAGCAGAATCGGCCAGGCAGCAAATTTTACCGGCTGTTCAATCGGTACGCGTCCCGCCAGTTTTCCCAGCGTAACGTTGCCCGCAATCATCGCGAGAAATACCGGCAGCTGCAGCAGGGCGTACTGCATGCGCGAAAGCCCCTCATCGTGCATCAAAATTACCGGCGAGAGCGCAACCCAGGTGAGGATCGGGATAAAAACCAGGCCAATGGCGAATGAACCGTACATCACCTGCTTATCACGCGCCAGACGCCCGTAGCCGCGCGCCAGGTTAGGCAGAGCGATGGAGTGACTGCGATCGCCGGCGGTTTCCGGCATGATGCGGTACAGCACTACAAACGCCACCAGGCTGCAAATGGCGAACAGCCAGAACATGCTGCGCCACTCCGCCACGGTAAGCCAGGCTGCGCCCGCCAGCGGGCCGGCCAGCGGTGCAAGCAGCGCAACGTTAGCCATCAGCGCCATCATGCGCACGGCCAGCGCTTCATCAAACGCCTCCTGCACCGCGGCATAGCTGACGGCGCCGATAAAGCACAGGCTGATGCCCTGAATAAAGCGCAGGGTAATGAACTGCTCGATGTTGCTGACCCAGGTGGTCAATATACAGGCGGCGGCAAAGAAGAGAATGCCGAAGAGCAGCACCGGGCGGCGGCCATATTTGTCCGAGAGCGGCCCCAGCAGCCACTGCAGCACCACGCCGCCCATCAGATACGCGGTCAGGGACGTTGAGACCCACTCCGGCCCGACGCTGAACTCTTCGGTCACCAGCAGCATGCCGGGCTGAATCATGTCGTGAGCGATGTAGGTGGCAAATTCAAACAGCACCAGCGCGAGCGGAAACAGCAAAACGCGGCCGGTGAGGTGAGTAATCGGTTGATAGCGGG
>Ga0157361_1000864_pt1 | contig 10954 bp, 7 predicted proteins | sample AttlaeALBM2_FD_111481 | JGI IMG/M metagenome (GOLD analysis project Ga0157361, IMG submission 111481) | Fungus gardens microbial communities from leaf cutter ant in Ribeirão Preto, State of São Paulo, Brazil - Atta laevigata ALBM2 | ecosystem: Host-associated > Fungi > Mycelium > Unclassified ...
TAATTTACAATCTCAAGACATATAATAGAATTAAACTATAAGTAGTATAGAAATCTTAAGTAAACCATATCACATGACTAGGACATATAATTATAGAACATTCTAGTAAAACATATGACTGCAAAATAGTAGGGCACAGACCATAAAATATTTGTATAAGTAGTAGGTAATTTTGATAGGGAACTCTATCAAGTTCTTCTCTTTTAATCCTTATTGATTGGGTAAAGCTTTAGTCCTAAGCCAACTCTTACACAGTGTTTGATAGGAAAAGAGAGAAAGCTATGGGGTTCATTAATGCCTATAGGCTATATATTAGGATAAAGATAGACTAGATAGCAGAGAGAAAGAAAATATCATGGGTGCTATTATACATTGTGGGAAGGTAAATGAGTTCAGAGGGGAAAGTGGTCTTAGGGTTGAGTAGTTAAGGATAAAAGAGATATATATATATATTTTTGTGTCATGTCACATTCTTGTGTACTCTAACTTATGTAATAGCTAGAGTGTTTTCTAATAATTAAATAATTAAATGATAGAAAAAGCAAAAATAGTAAGGGGGTAAAGAAATATAATCGACTAAGGAAATAAAATGAAAAGAGGAAGAATATCAGCATTCTGCAGGTAGCCCAAAGGCTACCCCCACAACATATAAGGAGAAATGGGAAAAGTATGGAATGACAATGTAATAGAAGAGATTGTGAAAGGGACTTTGAGGTAAGATATTGTGAAGGAGTTATTTACAAGAATTAGAAAGGAATTTGGGGAGTTTAACAAGAAAAGTAAAAAGGTGGATGAGTTAAGATTGTTGAAACAAAGAAGTAAGACATATAATGAGTACATTCAAATTTTTAGGAAAACAACAAGAGGAGGTGAATATTTAGGAAGACTGTTAGTAGAAGAATTTAAGAGAGGGATAAATGGGGTAATCAGAAGAAGGCTGGTAGAGGCAGAGAGCCCCCTCTTTATAATAGAAGAGTAGTAGGAAAGGACAATAAAGTTGGATTAAAATATGAGACAGAGTAGAGTAGAAGGAAGGGTGCTCAGTAGTAGGAAAGGAGCAGTACAGGAGACAATGCCCTCAAATGTACAACAAGAAAGAGAAGAATAGAATGGAGAAGAAGGAAGAGAAATATTTATATGAATTTCAAAACAGTCAGGAAGAACATTAGGGGTTACCAGCAAGGAACCCTAATGTAATGGATATGGACAGAATAAGAGAGAAAGATAGAACCTGTTATAATTGTGGGAAATTTGAACATATGGCAAGGAATTGTTGGCAAAAAAGAAATTAGGAAGGACAAAAAGTAAATAAGATAGATATGTTATATGAGCCAGAAAAAGACAATGGAAGTCAGTAAGCTTCTAGCTGGCTTCTAATAGCCTATACAGTATATTGCACCCACAAAAATTGGGCAATAAAATTGATATATCAATCACTGAGGGAGTAAAAGATGTATAGTATACACTTTGGTCACCAAGAGAGGTTTGGATGAAGATAAGGCTAGAAAATATTGAAAATCACAAAGGAGTAGCTGTGGAGGCATTGCTTGATAGTAGAACAACAGGTCTATTAATGAACAGAATGTTTGCAGAGGAAAAAGAATTCAAAATAAAAAAGCTAAGAGAGCTAGTAGTAGTAAAAAATGTGAATGGCACAAAGAATAGTAAAGAAGCAATTACTCATGAAGTTAAATGCAACATGTTTTTCAAAGGGCATGTAGAGAGAGTAAAGATAAACATCTGTAACTTGGGAAAGACAAAAGTAATTTGAGAGATACCATAGCTGGCAGTCCATAATCTAGAAATTGATTGGGAGAAAAGGAAGATAGAAATGACATATTATCTACTACTGTATAGAGTAAGCTTAAAAATAAGAAAAACCAAAGAAAAGAAAATAGTAGAAAGACTAGTACTAAGAAGATTCTGAAAGTAGAAAAAGCTATTTAGAAAAAAAGAGTTAGAAAGGATGTCTAGTACTGTTTTCACCTCCTCTTGAATTTCCTTCATCTTTGTCACAAATTTCTCTACTTCCTTGCATCTCTTTCTTTTTTATCTCAGACCCCATTCCAGAATCTTGTCTGTAATTGTCTTGAAAAGTGATGTTTTAGTACTTGAGTATACTTTATTGTTGTATGCAAACTCTGCTATTTCTAACCAGTTTGGCCACTGTTTCTACCTATAATCAATAAACATTCTTAAGTACTGTTCTAACTCCTAATTGGCCCTCTCTATTTATCTATCTGTTTGAGAATGGAATGCTATTGGCATCTTACTCTCAATCCCTAGTATCCTATTTAACTCCCATATTAACCCTATTGCAAGTTGTGGTCCCTTGCATGATATGATACTTTTAGATAAGCTGTGTAATTTCTACACATTATTTTTAAACAGTCTAGCCAATCCTTCTACTGTCATCTTTTCTGTAGTTAGAATAAAGTGAACCATTTTTGTTAATCTGTCAACTACTACTAAGATTAAATCATATTCCTATGCTAAAGACAGTTTGGTAATAAAGTCTGTTAATATATGCATTCATGATTTTTCTAGAATCAAATTTGGTATTAATTTTCCTGCTAGCTGTTTTGTGCAATTTTTGTTGTGTTGGCAGGCATTGCATTTCTCCACATATTGCTTTACTTCTTTGGTAACTCCTGGTTATCAAAAGTTTTGGGTGACCAATTTCACTATCTTTTATTGCCTCTATGTCCTTCTACTGGTATATCATGGTGTAGCCTGATGATTTCTACTCTTATCATCTTTAGGTACATATACTTTTCCTTCTTTATACATGACACTATCTACTTTCCTTTACTCTTCATCCCTCAACATTTTTACTCTTACTTGCTTTATCTCCTCAACTGCTTTTACTACTTCATTGTCTTTTATTTTAGACTGCCTTACTTTTCCAAGTAAATCTATCCCTTCTACAATAATTTCTACTATCTCTGTCCTTCTTGCTTCTAGCCATTCTAGCTTTGCCAATATCTCATTTTTGTTATCTCTTTCTATGTTTACCTCCCAGTCTGGTCTCTTGCTCAGGCTGTCTATCTTTTATCACAAATGGCCACTTACTGATTGGTGATTGGTGAATTTAATATTCTCAAAGGGCTCAAAAAAGTGAAGTTAGATAAGTAGCAAGAGATGTTGTCAAGTCTGAGGTCTAATCCTCAGACAGAAAGTCCTTATATACAGAATTGTAATGGTCTGTGCACTAGAACAGGCCATCACATACTACTATCTATTGTTTTACATATAGTAGTGCCTTTGTACTCTAGAATGCAATAACTTAACCATATGGAGGCTATCCTTTGTTCAAGGTAAATGACTATCTATGGGTAATTAATTAGTGTCCATGTGCAAACATTGGGGACTTAATATCTCCACTAATATTAATTGCCTCAGGGTTGTTCTAGGCTCATTCTGAGTATTATAAAGAGGGCTTTTGCTGAGCCTAGAAGCAAAACATAAATTTATTCAGATAATGGCAGCAAGCATAGCTCAGTGTATGACACACCAAATAACTCACCTAGATGATACCCTAAGACTTAGTGAGATATGAGAGAAAGTAAACTATTGTCTAATACTACTGTGTCTACTTTATATACATAGTCAGCTGTAGCTAAGGAGTAGAATGATAGGGAGCAATGCGAGTTTATAATTACATAATTAATTTATCAAAATTGTGGCAGTTTCTGAGATATTAGCAATATAATAAACAGTACCATAGTGGTTATCTATTGATCTGCCTGATATCTTGGCCAATATTGATTGCCTTAAGACATGATTGATATTGATCAAAATGTCTTTTCAAGGGCTTTCTATAGCTATTAAGACTATGGAAATTGTTAAAGAATTGGTAGAGATAGGTCTGAATGAAATTTGTGATACCTTTTCTATCCTACTTCCTAGAACATGTTTCAGCATAAAATCAAACCTAGATAGGTATAAGGTCCATTCAGCTTGTCTCTTGTTTAATTTTTATACCTTTATAAAATACTTGAGATTCTTATGATCTGTCTAGATCTTGAATTTAGTTGTTATCTCTTTTAGAAAGTGTCTTCATGCTTCTTGTCAAGTCCTCAATTCAAGAAGAAATTCAGGTGATAGCAACATAAATCCAGGAAAGTACAACCAACAAAAGAAACTAGGAAGGGCTTCTATTGGTGACTGGCAAAAGGCAAGGAGTTTTGGGTGACAGGGTACAAAAGAGACTTAGTTAATAACAAAGCTAAAAAAACTGTACAGAGATAATTCCTAATATACCACTCCAATCATAGCTTGATGGGGTTCTTACCAAACTATATAGTTATAGTAGTATAGGGAAGTCATGCTGATGTAAGCAGGGAAGTGACTGGCTTGCGAGAGGTCTAGGATAATAATAATGTCACTGGGGTCATAGGACATAACAGTACCTCTTTCCTAACACAAGGTCATACCCTGTGACCTATGGTTAGTCATAAACTGTTCAATGTTCATAGGTTTGGACCCTTATTTGTAGAGACTAGTGAGTATAGATGTAAATGATGGGCCTGGTTTGTTAGGGTAACAATAGTGAAACTCAGCCACCAGTTTGGTAGTATTTTTTAAGTCAACTACGGTAAGCCATGAGTACTCCTTTGCTAAGCCTTTATAACCCAACCAACGTACATAGTAAAACAGGGGGTCTTTTCTTCAGTTGTTGAGTTTGGAGTCAAGGACTTGCACAACTTCAAACTCGAGGACTCTGTTCAATTCAATAGGTAGAGGAAAAGATCAGTGCAGTTAGGAATCTGGCTGGTCAGCACCGGTTCTAGCTGGGAGGTGTGGAACACAGGATGAATTGCTCACAAGTGTTCTAGGAGATTAATTCAATAAAAGTATGAGCCTGGCCTATCTGTGACTTCGAATGGGCCTAGGTATCTCTTTAAGAGCTTTTTCAATAGATACGTTGTTATGCTGCTAGAAAATTTTCTGCAAAAATGTAGCATAGGATACAAATTATACCCCTGGATTTCACTATTAGAACCCACTCTAGAGACCTCCTACAAGTCCCAGACATAATCTAGACCCAAGATTGGATACTTCTATTACATAGTGGCTAAGCTGCCATATGCTAGAATAGCTTATACCTTAGGAGATAAGACTGATTCAAATACAGACTATTAATGTTGAAACTCTAGAGAAATAATGGACAAGAATGAAGTATAGAGGTGGAGCAGGATCACATAGTCATGTCTGGGAGGTATGGAGGGCAGAAAGGTAACGGTTGTTATGGCCACATGGTAGTGTTGTAGAGGAGAGACATAAGAGAGAGTAGTAGAATAAAGGATTTTATTTTCTATTTCTTTTTAATTGAGTCTCTAACATTTGTATTATGCTAATATATTTCTCAGAGTGGAGATTGAGAGAAGAGCTCCTTGGCTCTTAACTTTATCTCAGAAGCTCTTAAGGTTGTAAATATGATTCTCTTGAGTATAAGGGATAATCTTGGTAAGAGATTGAGTTGGTGACTGTTTCATACTATATATTCTATTCTTTCAAGAGACAAGATGCAGTGGTCACTCAGACAACCTTCTATGGAGTAGTAGGCCTGAAAAGTCTGGCTAATCATCAACTCAGATTGTATCATACCCATAAGTTTTGGTGTGGAGATACAGATGAGGGCTTAATTAAGTGTGATGAGGCCCATGAGTAGTTTACTGATTATTCTACTTGTTATGGTATATAAAGATAGACATCTTAGGAATACTATGCAAGGCAGATCTAGATTGAACCTATAATCATTCTATCTATTTTTATATTAGATAAGCTATGCTTTACATTTTAATTTCTTTCTGCTATCTCCACTTTCTCCTTCTCCCCACAAACCCTTTAGCACACAATTAAGGACTGTTACCACTCTTTCTACTTACTTGTCATAGTAAAAATCTCTTTTGCCCCTTTCACCTGGAGCCCACCACAAGAAGAGTTTCAGGTTTGAGGGCATTTACATTGATTCTGCTGTTTTCACTTTTATTTTTTACTTTTCAAAATTTTGAACTTCACATCAATTTCTAGAGTAGAATCTAACCCAGAACAAAGAACTAGGAGTCAACAGACTTCAACAGCACAATAAGCCAGTTTAGCATCACTAGTCAACAACCCAAAATAACTCTTACATAGGAGGCATAGAAGGACAAGTACATAAGCAGTAGATCTGAACCTGGAATCTGATACTTTAGGCTTTGTACCACTGATACCTAACTCCTCTTCTGATATCGAGCCAAACCCTTTTTTTGACTACAATGCAGATCCCTTTAGACCTGTAGTTTCTAGACAGTTCAGACTTTCGATTTCTGCTGCTGATGGGGATCAAAAGGTTTAATCATGAAACAAAGGCAAAAGCAAGGTCAGAGAGGCAAAATCTCCAAACTACTTCACAATTGTGTATTAAACAAGTAGGCACTGGGGAGATAAATCAAATAATAGAGAGCTTACTGAAGGTGAATATCCAAAGAATAACCAAAACATATTAAATAGTAACCTAAGAAAGAAAAGAAATGTTTTTAGTATCCACTCAAGTGAACTTTCACTGTAATAGAATCCCTAAGGCACACAATCATCTTGTGCCATAACACTACTGTCCTTACCTAGTCTAGTAGCCTGGCTCACCATTGATACAGCAGTACTACCTAGAACTTCTGTGTCATTGTATAGGCTCTACTTTAGCTGACCATACAACTAGAAGTTTACTCCAAAAATATATAGTAAGTGGTTAGCTCCTAGTGTAAGCAAATGCCTGAGTATCCCTTTGAGGAAAGTTTTATAGAGTTTTCATAAAGTAGACACAAAAGAAAAGCTCAAATCACTCAAATAGCCTTTCAGCTCTAGAGCAACAGAGAGAGAGACAATGGGGGAAAGAGTGTTTTTTTTTCTTCTGTGCCCTAGAGTATTTTATTAGGATTACAAACAATAATACAACAAAAGAAAAGAAACAAAGAAAACTTCCAAATTCCCAAAGATAGTAAGAGTGAAATGATGAGATAGTACCTTTCCCGATCACTTGGCTACCACTCTCTACTTCTCTAATCCTACTCCTAGAGTTCTTTTTTAAACAATAGATGGCTCTCAAGCCTTTTGATAGGCTGTAGAGAGAGATGGCGATCTCGAGTCATCTTGCTCTCGAGCATGTTGTCTTCATTAAATACCTCTTCTTCTATCTCTCTATTTGATCTCTCTGCCTGACCTCTTTAGTTTTTCTACTACTCTTTTATATCTCATCACATCTTCAAGCCTCAGTCTTTTTTTGTTAAATTTGCAATGCAGTCCTCGAGAGGACTTGTCTTACTAGTTCTTGCTATAATTAGCTATCAGCAATGATAGCTCTACTCTGATGGTAACCTAGATATTATAAATAAGTCACTGCCACCAAGATATAATATCATTCTTATAGAAAACATCTTCTAAGGTCCTTTTTGCTCTCAAGAGCACTCTAGAGAAGAGTTCTATTATAGATCTATTATGAAATTCTCTGGACAATGCTTATGGGGTCTCTGTAGTGGTGGTCACAGCCACTACTCTGCTACTCAAGTGGTATGCTTGAGTCCACAACTGGGTATCTAATGATATCTCTAGGGGGCTGAACTCATCTCTTGAGCTAGTTACTCTTGTTGTTATGATGAAAAATATCACTTTTATTACCTAAACAGTTGTCTGGCATGACACTGCAATTCTTGAAAAGTCTTTCATTGAGCACAATCTAGATTCAGCTCAGCATCAAGCTAACAGCAATTCTTAATTACCACTTACGCGATCTAACACTCCGACACTTGCTCCACTAACTACTTAGCAAAAAATACCTTTGAAAACGCAAATGCCTATACTTCTTAGCCTGAGTGAACCTAAGTGGGACAGACAAACAAAGATGCTCAGGAACTTTCTCAGAATAGTAGAACAACCCTTTAGACTTGCAGAAATATCAGATGATAGACAAAAACTTGACTGGCTAATAAGCTATGTTGAGGCAGATATAGCTAGCCAATGGTTGAGCTTCCTAGAATTTGAGACTGGACCCTGAAACCAGTTTCTAGATCATTTGAAGATAGAATATCCAGAGCTTACGAGTGAAGAACAGGGGACAATTGTCATGACTTAGCAAAACAACTAAGTCATTTTCTATTTTTCTTTTTCTTTTATTTTATTTTATTTAGTTAGATCATTACTAAGGTGAAGCATGGAAAAGCATCATGTGACAGTCACATCAGTCACATCAGTCACACATTTGGTCATATCACACAAGGTCACAGTCACAGTCACAACATATGATGAGGTAGACATATGACAGGAATAACATAAGGACCACAGGAGGATATTGCATAGCCACTATAGTAAAATGTATAAGTAGTGTACAAAATCAAATGGGAACTATTGAGTTCTTCTTGTCAACTCTGACTTGAAGTGGACTTAAGTCATTGTGGCTAGAGTCTTACAACAATGGGACAACTACACAGCTATGCAGAGAGTACTCAGAAATCTCCTTGTTAGACAAAGAATAGCTGATGAAATTGAAACAGCAGTTTATGTATATCACCTAGAAATGTTTAAAATCCCCAACCATTATCAGAAACTGAGAGCTCAATGAGCTCTTTGTCAGATCATTAGATAACTCATTTCAAGATGTCCTAAATGCCAGATTAAGCATACAGGGTACCCTGAAAATTGATGTACTAGGGAGAAGTCATATGAAAGACTCCTATAATCTAGAACATGTTATTCAGAAAGTAGTAGATCTCATTAGTAGGAAGATAATTGCTTGGGCACTCAAACACACCCCAACAATTATATCTAGAAATAATAAGATTAACCCAGAGTTTAGAGGACAAGTATCGTTCTCAAAAGAAGAATCAGTTAAAAAGATAGAACCTACTATAGATATAGAAAGTCTACAACAAGAAATTAATACATTGAAGACAATATCTACTATGTATGTGAGACCAAATGTGGGAGTGATGGCGCTGACACATAGTTCAACTTTTCACACGCCCTCTCTTTTTACTCAAAAACTCTATAAAATTCAATAAAATTCAGAATAAATTCAAATAAATTAGGATAAATTGGAATAAATTGGAACAGGTAGTAAGCAAAGCGAGCTGACTATGGCCTTACTGTTGTAGGAAGGGAGCAGAGCAATCTGACATACAATATTACTCATTATATCACAGACTGTTGTTGGAAGAGAGCAAAGTGATCTGATAAACAACACTACCTGCTACTACAGAGACTATTGTTAGAAGGAAGTGTAGCGAACTGACTTTAGCACAAACTTAATAACACAGAATTAGTAGAGGGTTCTGGATGGGCTGGAAGCCTAGATGAAAACCTTGTATGAGATACAAGAGAAGACTAGAGAAAAGCACGAGAAAAGCATACAAAGTACTCTAGATAGGCTGATCCAGACTCAAGATCAGACACAAAAAGAAATAGGAGGTCTGTCAAATAGATACAGATCTGGACCATTGTAGACAGGGCTGCCAAGACCTCCTAGAAGATGTTTCTACTGCTTTGAACCAGACTATTTGTTTCTTTTTTGTCTAGCTAAGATAGAAGATAAGAGAAAAGGTTTAATTCTAGTAAATAAATTTATAGTCAGATTTGCAAATAGAGAGCCCATTTCAACAGAGCATAATATGTCCATTAAGGACTGCATCAGAAAATACTTGTTGTCCTCCATTGCAGTGATGTGGAATGACCCAGAACTAGAAATCTATAGTATGTGAAATCAGGAACCTAACATTGGAGGAATTGTCATATTACCTTAGCCAGTAAGATAGCAACTAGAAATACAATCTAAATCAAGTGGACGGCTAGAGGAGCTATTCCAACTAAGAAAGAAAGTTAGTAGTCTTGAGGTCATGTTACAGAAGATGAGTCTAGAAAGAGAGTTAACTCCAGAACCAGAAGAAGAAGACATAGAGTTGTTCTTGAAGAAAATAGCTGCTAAATATGTTCAAACAAGAAAAGACCCCATACCTAGAAAGAGATTGGGTTTTTAGAGCTATCAATGAAGAAACCCTCCTTCAAAAACAGGTTTGCTTTCAAGGTGGTAAGGTTTTGGAGGTAAATAGACAGAATTTAGATGAGGAGGAATCCTCACCTACAGATGCAAAAGAAGGGACTCATAGTAGAATTAGGACATCAACTACAAGTCAAAAGTATGAGTTCCTTTATTGCAAGGTGCTCACTTAGGTACTAGTAGTTGATGTCCTGCTACTTCCAGCCAAATACTTTAGGCAGATTCCTCAAAAAGATTTACCTTCAAAGAATAAGGCACCCATTAAGGAAGGAGTTAAGGTAGAAGATATATTGGATAAAATGCTAAAAGGAGAAATGAAAGTTACTCCTAAAAAATTATGGGCTATGGCACCAAAATTATGGGTAGCCCTAAAAGAGATGCTTACAAGCAAATAGTCAGTTAGAGATGAATTGAACCAAGATCTAGAAACAGATAATAATCAGCCCCAACAAAAGTTAGTGTTAGTCAATAGCCTCAAAAGGCCAGAAAAGCAACAAGAGATAATTGAAATAGAAAATGGAGATGTTGTAGCTAGGAGAGCAGTTGACGCTTCTGTTTACTCAGGCCAGGCCCACTTCCTTGCCATTGGTCCAAGCCCTTAGGGGCTTCTTTACCAATCACCCTGATCACTCTATTCACTTCTGGGACTGCTCCAGTAAGGCGCAGTGGTCCCTTCACTTCTTGGCACATAAAGACGCTACCAGTACCAAGATTGCTGCTGGACGCCATCCAGCTACTTCACTTGATGCTCTTTGATCCAAGAGTGCTGCTGCCTGCCTCGACGCATAGAGAACATCCTTCCATCCCTTCTTTCCCTCTAACCACCACCATGGTTAAGTCGAATATTCAGTATAAATCATCTGCTACCAATGCTCGTCCCCCTGGCCCCCAGGCTACTCCTACTAGTGTTGGTGAGTCTCCAGA
>Ga0157361_1000865_pt1 | contig 10954 bp, 6 predicted proteins | sample AttlaeALBM2_FD_111481 | JGI IMG/M metagenome (GOLD analysis project Ga0157361, IMG submission 111481) | Fungus gardens microbial communities from leaf cutter ant in Ribeirão Preto, State of São Paulo, Brazil - Atta laevigata ALBM2 | ecosystem: Host-associated > Fungi > Mycelium > Unclassified ...
AGGTTTCTGTAGTGGTGGTCACAGCCACTACTCTGCTACTCAAGCTAGATGCTCAAGTCCACGACTGGGCGTCTAAAGGAACATCTTTGGGGGGCTGAGCTCGTCTCTCGAGCTGGTTATTCTTGTTATTATGGTGAAAAATGTCACTTTTATTGCCTAAACAGCTGTCCGGCGTGACAACGGAGACCAAGAGGAACCCATAGCTAAGGCAGCACGAGAGCTCCGGAGCTCCGCCAACGGGACAGTACACTCCTCGGAGTGGTCGAACATAGATGGCCTACTCTGGTTCTGAGGGAAGATATACATACCGCGGAGTCTGGACTTACGCAGGCAGATCGTAGCCCTTTGTCATGATACCCAGATTGCAGGACACCCTGGACGCTGGAAGACACTGGAACTAGTGTCCCGGAACTACTGGTGGCCTCAGATGTCCAGGTATATCGGCCAGTATATGAGTACTTGCGATCTTTGCCTCCGGACTAAACCTTGGCGACATTCTCCTGTTGGCGAGCTCCAACCGCTCTCCATTCCGGACGCACAGTGGAACACCCTCAGTGTCGATTTTGTAGTCGAACTCCCAGAGTCCTCTGGACATGACGCTGTCATGATAGTCGTGGATGCTGTCTCCAAAAGAGTACACTTCATTCCGACGCACACGACGGTCACAGCGGAAGGAGCAGCCCAGCTCTTCCTCTATTATGTCTGGAAACTCCACGGCCTCCCGAAACGTGTTGTCTCCAATCGCGGACCTCAATTCGTAGCTTTGTTCACTAAGGAACTGTACAGGCTACTAGGTATACAAATATCCTCCTCTACAGCTTGGCACCCCCAGATGGACGGACAAACGGAACACGTCAACCAAGAGCTCAACCAGTTCCTCCGCCTTTTCGTCAACGAACGGCAGGACGACTGGTATGACCTCCTACCCATCGCGAAGTTTCAGCACAACAACCACGTTCACTCTGCGACGCAACAACTTCTGTTCCTACTGGACACGGGATGAATCCCCCACATGGGTTTTGAGCCGAGACAGGATCCCTCCAGCCTGGAGACGGTCAACGAGTTCACCAAGAGAATGGAGTCCGCTACCGAGGAAGCCAAGTCCGCAATCCGTAAAGCACAGGAAGACATGACAAGGTACTACAACCAAAAAAGGTCTCCGGCCCCCATATTCAAACCAGGAGACCGGGTATACCTAGACGCGTCAGATATCAAAACGACACGTTTGTCTCCGAAGTTGTCACATTGCAGACTCAGACCCTTTGAGATCGAGCACCAAGTAGGGCCGTCAGCCTACTGACTCAAGTTGCCCCACAGATTGAGACAGCTGCACCCGGTATTCAACATAGTCAAGTTGTCCGCCACTCCAGACAATCCGATACTAGGGAGGAAGCCACAAGCCCTGCCGCCACCTATCGTCATCGACGGAGAACCGGAGTGGGAGGTAGAGGAGGTATTGGATAGTCGCTGGCACTGGAGGAGGTTCCAGTTCCTGATTAAGTGGAAGGGTTTCAACAGAGAGCACAACTCTTGGGAGGTAGCCTCCGATGTCAAGGCACCAGACCTCATCGTGGAATATTACTGAAAACACCCAGCCGCCCCAAGACGCATCTGCCGGACAGACTTCGACACTCTTTTCAAGTCCAGAACCATTGCTTTGAGGCGCAGCAACCTTGGAGGGGGGGTAAATGTAAGGGGACCCCTAATCCGCGACTCCAGAGCCCGTTCCAGTCCTCCGGAGTAATCCTGTAGCCAATCCAATACTACTATGTAATATTGGGTCTTACTCCCATCATTCCAAGAGTACTCCATTGCCACCCAACGCACTTTCCTTGTTCAGACCCTGGTTACCAATGCAGGGACACGAAGACACTGTAGTATATAATGTAGATTATTCCCTCCAGGAGCCTCATTTAATTCTCTGAGGAATCTCCTGGAGGTAGGTTGTAACCATATTTCATAAATTATAATTAACTAAGGAATCTCCTGGAGCTCTACTCTGGTCGCCCTAACACTTGTGCCCCAGTCGCCCTTATAGCAGATTAAGATCCCTAAAAACGGAGCCTTGGACTATCCTAGTGAACAACCACCCAACAGGTCACCCTCCCCTGTCATACCCAACCCTCTGAGAATTTTGCTCTCCAGATGTCGTTGCCCTCAGACACCCCCCAAGGTGTAGCCAATGCCTTAGGATACCTGCAACACCATCTCTGCGAGCTAACAGAGAGACAAAACATCTTCAAAAACAACATCAACACCCCATTGGTGGTCTTGACTGCGCAACTACAACAGCTCACACAGCTAGTGGCTAATCCTCCTCCTCCACCCATACCAAACACACCTCCTCCACCTGTACCATCCCTTCTGGCGTCTCTACCCTCCGCTCCGGCAGCAAGATAAACACATCCCAAGCTCTCCTCTCCTCTGGACTTCAGTGGAGAATGTCACAATAGTTGCACATTTTTGAACTCCTGCTCCCTCTACATCTGCCTGGTCCCAGAGCAATTCCACGATGAACAGGAGAGAATTCTCTGGGCCCTCACATTCTTCAAAGGCAGTCGTGCCGCCAAGTGGTCCAAAAACGTGTTCTGTCAGGAAGCAGATACTGGCATCTTCCCTATTCCAACATAGGGAGACTTTGAACAACAATTCCGGGTTTATTTCTTCCCTGTTAAAGTGGAAGCAGACGTGATCAATGCACTGGAAGGAACTTCCTACCACCAAGGAGGTCGGATGGTAGACGACTATCTAGACAACTTCCAGGCCCTGGTCTTTGATACAGGTTATACGGATCCCCAGACGCTAGTGGTAAAGTTTCAATGTGGTCTCAGGTTAGGCATTCAGAACCAGATTGCCACCATGCCATACAGATAACCAGCCAACATAGACCCCAATGGGTGGTACAGGGCAACATGGAGGATTGACCAGGTACACCTTGCCAATGAGGCCTTTCAGTCTGTATCTTGCTCTGCCCCCTTTGCACTGCCCAAAACTGTCACTGTCCGACCCCCACCTTTGTCTGTAGCAAGATTGCCCCCTGTTCCACCCCTTTTGGTCACTCCAAAACCTCTGCCACCCACTCTGTCTATGGGAGTCCCTATGAACGTTAATGGGACTAGGAAAGCCAGGTCCTTGTCTCTGCGAGAATGTTACCAATGCGGAGACACGAACCACCTGGTCCGAGACTGTCCTCACCACATGGACGTCTATCAACTCACCTTGGAGCAGCGGGAGGAGTTGATTGAAAATTTGTTGGCATTGAAAGATGTAGTTCCGATTGAAGAGTCTTGTCTCCAAGAGGAAGAGGAGGATTTTACATAGTGCAACCAGCAATAAGTGCACTCCGGTCGCTAGTAAATAAGTTCACTGTATTGACTATAGAGGATCCCAATACAATTAACAATGAACTAGTAGACGCACTGCCCCCCATCCTCCTAGTCCCTGCTCTGCTCTGTAGACCCAAGTAGGAGAGGAGGCTGCCCAAGCTCCTCTTGATTAGTGCCTTGGATGTGTGAAAAACCTCCTTACTCCTGCCAATGAAAATTAGAACTACAAACATTAGCAAACTCTACTCTGTCAAAGCCCTCTTGAACAGTGGAGCAACTGGAAGCTTCATCAACTGGGATTTTGTCTGTTTGAAAGGAATAAACACTCAAACCCTCTCACATTGTTACACCGCAAGCAAATTTTCCACGGAAGATAACATCTGATATACTTTATACCAATGGATTCTCAATTAAAATTTGCTCTAGAACCCTTTCTATATCCTCAGAACGTAACACTATATGATGAGTACATTGAGCAGGTGATAATCAACCTAGAGCTCATGTTGAGACCTCGAGAGACAATCAGGATGAACTGGCATCAGGTTACTAAGAGAGTTACTGAGGGACTATGCTCTAGATCCACCTTTGGATGGACCGACTTAAAAAGATGGTAAACTTGTACTCTAGAACCAGTACTACTCAGATGAAGAACTTAGATGGATAAACTTTGTGCTTGTAAATAAGCATTGATGGCATCATATCAATTATATTTAGATAAATGACCTCTAGGATGCGATTTGGAGATACTAGACATTTATTAAGACTTGCTAATTGCTTAACAGGTAATCAATGAAGTTCAAATTACAAAGCGGCATCAAGAGCATAATAGAGAAAGACAGAAGAATATTCTAGAAGGAAGCAGCGATAAAGATGCATCATCTTTGATGGGAAGGACTTGGTGAGGAAATACATCATCACAAAGAAAGGAGAGGGCCATGTTATCAGTGGGAATTTAGAAGGACTTAGGATAGAAAGGAGGCGATGGAATCCTAAAGTAGTAATAGTTTCTCTTTTATAATTTATTTCTTAAGTTTCAGGGCTTTGTAATATTTTAATATAGTATCCAGAGTGCAGTTGGATCAGGGAAGAACCTCTTGACTCCTACCTCCATCTACACTGCCTCTGGAATCATAAATGCGGATCTATTGAGAGTAAGAAGACTAGGACTAGTGGGGTGTCTTGAGAAAAACACAGAATATACCCAGAACTTGATCTAGGGAGAAGACACAGATGCAACTCGGGCAGGTTTTGAAGAGGATAGCAGGCTGGGAAAGCTTGGCTAGGTGCACACTTGGATTGTATCACACCTGTAAGGTTTGGTGTTGGGGGTGCAGACAAGGGGGCAACTGAGTGTGAAGGGTCCATGAGTGATCAACTAACTGTATTTTCCAGAGGAGCTTTTGTCACAGTGTGTAAAGATTGATACCTTAGAGAGGCTATGTGATGATGATCTAGAGAGATCTTATGATTCTTTTACAACCACCAACTTATATTTTACTGGAGCTGCATATAATTCTTATTTCTCTAATTATTTATAAACCTTCAACTTTGATAATCTCCTCTTGGACCTTTATCACGCAATTGGAAGTTGGCACATCATTGTTTTGTTTGTCCCAGTGTACAATTTCCTTTTGTACCCTTTCAACACTTAGTGTAGATTTCACTGTGGAACTCCCTCTCTCTTCCAGATACGACGCAGTGATGACAGTGGTGGACTCAGTGCCAAAATAGGCACACTTCATTCCGACGCATATGATGGTGACAGGCTTTTCCTGCATCAAGTCTGAAAGCTCCATAGTCTTCCAAAGTGCATAATCTCAGACCACGGACCTCAGTTCGTAGCTGGCTTCACCAAAGAACTTTACCATTTGCTAGGAATAAAGTTGATATCTTCCATAGCCTAGCATCCTCAAACCGACAGACAGATAGAGCGCATCAACCAGCAGTTAGACCAGTACCTCAGGCTCTTTGTGAACAAATGGCAAGATGACTGGTACAACCTCTTACCCATGATAGAGTTCCAGCACAACAATCACATCCACTCTACTACCTAACAGCCTCCATTCCTGCTCGACACCGGACGGCTTCCTTGCATAGGCTTTAAACCCTGACAGAACTCCTCCGGTCTAGAGATAGTCAATGAGTTCATGAAAAGGATGAGAACAGTAATCAAAGAAGCAAAGTCCACGATCCGCAAAGTACAGGACAATATGAAGAGATACTATGACCGTCAAAGAACTCCGGCTTCAGTATTCATACCTAGCGACAGAGTCTTCCTTGACGCATCAAATATCTGGACTATGTGCCCTTCACAGAAACTCTCACATCGACGGCTTGGTCCCTTTGTAGTGGAACGGCGAATTAGATCTATGGCCTATTGCTTAAAGCTGCCACACCAGATGAAGCAACTCCATCCAGTGTTCAATGTAGTGAAGCTTACTCTAGCTCCAGACAACCTGATTACAGGACAAAAAATGGAGAACTACCCACCACCTATAGTCATTGACGGAGAAGCAGAATGAGAAGTAGAGGAGATACTCAACAGTTGTTGGCACCGGAGGAGATTCCAATATCTTATCAAGTGGAAAGGATATGGCTGTGAACACAATTCTTGGAAATCCGCCTCCAAAGTCTCTATACCAGAACTGACAGTGGAGTTCCATTGCAAACACCCTGGGGCTCTAAGACACATCCAATGCACAGAGTTTGACATGATTTTTTATGCGGAGTTTATTGCTCTGAGACGTAGCAATCTTGAAGAGGGGGTGAATGTAAGGGAACAGCTCTATTTCTACCCCTAAACTGTATAACAATGCTCCAGAGCGATCTAAGCCTGTTCAAGTATTACTAAAGTAATACTTAAACACACTAGTATAGCTCCAATCACACTGACCCTGACACAAAGAATGTAAACCTAGTATATAATGTAGAACATCCCTTCAGAAGCCTTATCCTAATCTCTGAGAATTCTCCTGGAGGTGAGTTGTATTATAATTACTAACTGTAATATTAACTGAGAATTCTCCTGGAGTCTTGTGTTATAAACATCAAGTAGGACTACAACTATCATCAGCCATGGTCTGATAATGAATGAAGTAGACGAGATGTTGGCGATGTTAGACGAAAACATTATGATGCATTACTGCATCGTATGTCTGAGGACTCTCAAAGACAATGGACTCACGGTATGGACAGAACTCTTCAGAGAAATCTTGGACTATTTCCTTTTCTATCTTTGGACTGTGCTAAATGGAACAACATTGGACTAACCCATTATTAGACACTTGATTCAACTTGTCACCTTCATGGCTTCTGTCACTGGACTGTCACTTAACTAGTCACCTTTAGTTATAAGTAGTGTTACCACATTGTAATGTAGTTACAATATCTAATTAGGATAAATACAGACCAGAAAGAGAAGGGAACAGCAAGTTCTCTCTTTCTGTATTCCCTTTGTAAAAACCTTACTCTGAGAAATCGGTACTCTTACTTATCTTAGGACAACCTCAAGAGTGCTACTCAAAGTCTCGTTGACATCTCTTCTCCGATATAACTTCACTGAAAACCTTAACTGGATCCTCTGTCAAGGAGCATGAAGATATCAAGTGTTAGATATAAGCTTCAAGTTGAAACACATATTCAACTGTGAGGTTTAGAGTTTTAACATTTTGTGCTCCAGTCGCTCTTACAACAATCTGCCACTATTACTACAGATACTCTCTGGTGCGTTGTCATCCTTGGCTTTGCTCGCCTGTACTGTTAGGGTGAACTACTCAAGGCAGTCTTAACCCTAGTGCTAGGTAATAGTCCCAGAAGCAAAGGTAATATTTGAGTGAAACTAGATCTAACTACACAAGCGGTCTTATATACTAAAACCAATAGTCTGTGCGCACTAGTCACATATACACTAACTATTAATGCCACTGTCTTAATAATAGATCATCAGGCACATCAAGGCGGACTTATGAGAGAAGACAAGAGGAGTGTGGGAGAGCATTTCACAAATATTTAAAATAGCTCCTTAGATGGGAGCTGTACTCATGATCTAAGCTGTTCTCTAGGGTATTCCCTTACATGTACCCCTCTGTGCACTAGCACATTCTCAACATAGTCCAAAGCAATAAAATTCCTGATTGAGATACCATTATCCAAACTCAATGATGTATTGTATGAGGAACTTCTAGTGATTGTGATTGATGCATTGGATGAGAGTGGTGGTCTGAGATACGACTTGTTTGGAAAGGACAGTCATAAGGGTCTTCTATGTATACTCAAGCATTAGATTCATGTTGATTACTTGAAGAAGTTTGAGCTGATCCTTACCAGCTGGCACGATGAATTTATCCAGTGAATGTTTCCTGAATCCATGAGCATCCGTATTGATATCCTTTCTGGTAGCAATGTTAACCCAAGAGATAGTACCTCCCATGATATTCACATATTCCTCAAGTCATGACTCAATTCAATAGGAGAAGGAGATGCATAGATCAAAAGAGCTCTCAATCACCTAGTCCCTTGTGCTGCAGGTATTTTTATCTAGGCAATAACTGTTGCCAACTTCCTTGAAGTAGATCCCCAGGTACAATTTATGATTCTTGAGTTGAAGAAGTGAGGAGACAATGCAGAGGGACTAGATGAGTCATACTCATTATACCTCACTATTATTGAAGTATCATTTAAACAGATTTGTGAAGAAGAGATCCAGGGAATTGTCTCTGTTATAGGCACAATGATTTTTGCTGAACAGCCACTCAGTAATGATGTGCTTCTGATGTTTCCTGGAATTAGGATTAGGAACTCAGATATACTGCAATTAGTCCAAAAAGGTCTCATGTCTGTCCTTGACTCTGGTCCTGTTCTCTATTTTTATCATCAGTCATATAAGGATTTTCTTCTCTCCTGCTATTTTCAACAAGGACTACACAAGCTCTCTGGTGTTTTGGACCATGAACATCATGAACGTCAGCTTGCTTCTCTGTGTTTGAAGGCCATGGTGTCATCAGAACTCCATTTCTGTAAGGGGATACTCTAGAAAACAGCCTAGATTGTGAGTAAGTCCTAACCTAAAGAGCTAACCTAACTCGTGAGATGCTCTTCTACACTTCCCTACCTTCTCTGCTAGTTCCACCTTGATGTGCCTGTTGATCTATAAATAGAACAGTGGTATTATTAGTTAGTGCTCATATGACTGTGGTACATAGACCATCAGTTTTAGTATATAAGACTGCTTGTGTTGTTAGATTTAGCTTCACTTGAATATCATCTCAGCTTCTGAGACATTTACCTAGCTCTAGGGTTAAGCTGCCTTTGAGTGCTCAAACCCTAACAATTTCAACATGGATAACTTGGACTTTTCGACCATATCACAAATGGTCACTTACTTGATTTGTGATTGATAAGTTGATTATTCAAAAGTGCTTAGTGAGCAGAGTTTAGACAGTGACAAGAGATGTTGTTAAGTTTGAGGTCTAATTCTCAGACTATGAGTCCTTAAATACAAAAAAGTGATAGTCTGTGCACTAGGACAAAGCATCACATGCTACTACTTATTGTTTTATATATGGTAGTGCCTTTGTACTTGAAAATGCAATAAATTAACCTTATGGAGGCTGTTCTTTGTTCTAAGAAAAGGACAGATGACTATCTATGGGTAATTAATGAAGTCCATGTGCAAACATTAAGGTCTTCATATCTCCACTAATATTAATTGCCTTGGCGCTGTTTTAAACTCATTTTGAGCAGTATAAAGAGGGCTTTTATGATGCCTAAAAGCAAAGCTTATACTGTGGCAGTTTCCGAGATATTGGTGATTTAATAAATAGTACCATAGTAGTTACCAGCTGATCTGTCTAATATCTTGGCCATTATTGATTGCCTTGAGACATGACTAGTGTCAATCAAAAGGTCTTCTTAAGGGTTTTAAGCTGGCTTTGAGACTGTGGGAATTGTCAAAGAATTGGCAGAGATATAACTAAATGAAGCTTATGACACACTGTTAATTTGCACTGTTGTGTGTCAGGTCGCTGTGCTCCCTTCCTACAACAGTAAGGCCACAGTCAGCTTGCTTTGCTCACTGCTTGTTCCAATTTATTCCAATTTATTTGAATTTTGTAGAATCAGTGAAAAGAGAAAGAATGCTGACCAATACTTGTAAAGTATTGGCTAAGCATTGGCTAAGCAGGCATCATTTCCACGTCCTTCTCACATACATATATGATGAAGTTTTCATCTGGGCCTCCAGCCCTTCTTAAATCCTCTACTAATTCTGCGTTATTAAGTTTGTGTTGAAATCAGTCTGCTGCACTTCCTTCCTACAACAGTCTGTACAGCAGCAGATAGTGTTGTCCATCAGGTCACTTTGCTCCCTTCTTACAACGGTCTGTGCAGCTGCAGATAGTATCGTCCATCAGGTCATTTTGCTCCCTTCCAACAACGGTCTGTGTAGCAACAGATAGTGTTGTCCCTCAGGTTGCTCTGCTTCCTTCCTTCACTAGTAGTTTGCACTGTTGTGTGTCAGGTCGCTCTGCTCCCTTCCTTCACTAGTAGTTTGTACTGTTGTACATCAGGTCACTCTGCTCCCTTTCTACAACAGTAAGGCCACAATCAACTCGCTTTGCTCACTGCCTGTTTTAATTTTATTCTAATTTCTCCCAATTTATTTGAATTTATTTGAATTTTATGGAATTTTTCAAGAAAGTGTGTGAAAAAAGCTGCTTGGTCAGTTCTGAGTCAGCTGCCATCATCCCACATTTGGTCTCATATACATAGTAGACGAGGTTTTCATCTGGGCCTCCGGCCCTTCTTGAACCCTCTACTAATTCTGCATTATTAAGTTTGTGTTGAAGTCAGTCCACTACGCTTCCTTCCTACAATAGTCTGCACAGCTGCAGATAGTGTTGTCTATCAGGTCACTTTGCTCCCTTCCAACAACGGTCTGTGCAGCTGCAGATAGTGTTGTCCATCAGGTCACTTTGCTCCCTTCCAACAATGGTCTGTGATACAGTGAGAAATATTGTACGTTAGGTCGCTGTGCTCCCTTCCTTCACTGGTAGTTTGCACTGTTGTAAGTCAGGTCACTCTGCTCCCTTCCTACAACAGTAAGGCCACAGTCAGCTTGCTTTGCTCACTGCCTGTTCTAATTTATTTCAATTTTACCCAATTTATTTGAATTTTCCCTGAATTTATTTGCATTTTTGAGTAGAAAGAGAGGGTATGGGAACACTTAGGTACAATTAATCAGCAGGCATCACTCCCACGTTTGGTGCAGCATACATACTAGACTAGACAAGGTTTTCATCCAGGCCTCCGGCCTGGCTTATGAAGTTTGTGTTGAAGTTAGTCCGCTATGCTCCCTTCCTACAACAGTCTGTGAAACAGCAAATAGTATTGTCTGTCAGGTCGCTATGCTCCCTGCCTTCAACAGTCTGTGAGGTTAAAGTTTGTTTACTTTTTTTAATATTGTATTATTGAGTTTGTGTTATAGTCAATCTACTATACTTCCTTTTTACAATAGTCTGTAGAATAGCAAATAGTATTGTTTGAAAGGTTACTATGCTTCCTTCCAATAGCAGTCTGCTATTTTTTCATCTCTCAAATCATTAAAAATCAATTTCAAGTCCATTGTTAGA
>Ga0157361_1000867_pt1 | contig 10941 bp, 7 predicted proteins | sample AttlaeALBM2_FD_111481 | JGI IMG/M metagenome (GOLD analysis project Ga0157361, IMG submission 111481) | Fungus gardens microbial communities from leaf cutter ant in Ribeirão Preto, State of São Paulo, Brazil - Atta laevigata ALBM2 | ecosystem: Host-associated > Fungi > Mycelium > Unclassified ...
CCTGTGGGGCATTGATGCTGACTATCTCAGCGCCCTCAGCCAGCAGAGCGGCGTACGGTTTCAGCTGCAGGGCTACCCTGACCGGAGCGCGCAGCTGCAGGCGCTGAAGCGCGGTGAGGTGGACCTGGTTTTGACGACTGAAAGCGCACCGCTGCCTGCCGGCGCCTCGCTCAGCGCCAGCTGGTTCAGCACGCCGCTCCGTATTTACCGCAACCGTGCAAATCAGCGCGCGGTAATGTTTAACAGCGATAACGCTCAGCTGACGATTGCCGGCAGCACGCTGACGCAGCTGCCGCCGGAGCTGGCAGCGCGCCACCGCTGGCATCCGCTGGCCGGCAACTTACAGGCGCTCTACGCCCTGCTCAATCAGCAGAGTGATTATCTGGTCGCCGATGAAGCCAGCGCCGGCTTTCTGCTCAGCCAGCTGCAGCAGGGAGAGATCTACCAGATCACCGCCGATCCGGATGCGGTACTGACGCTACGCACGATCGCCCGCGATCCGGCGCTGACAACATGGATCGATGCGCAGCTTCGCCTGCTGCCGGCGGAGTTCAGCCGGCAGGTTGCTCAGCGCTGGAGCCCGCCGCTGCCGCGCTATCAGGATACGCAGACGCTGATGCTCAGCCCGGCAGAGCAGCAGTGGCTGGCGGCGCATCCCGTTGTCACCTACGCCGCCGCGCCAGATAATGCCCCCTGGAGCTACCGGGACGCCAGCGGTAACGCGCGCGGCTTTGGTATTGACCTGCTTAATGCGCTGGGCCAGAGCACCGGCATCCGCTTCACGCCGCGCTGGGTCGCTAACCCGCAGCAGGCGCAGGCGCTGCTGGCACAGCAGGCGGTGATGCTTACGCTGCTGGAGCCTCTGGATACGCCCGATGCGGCCTCCACCACGCTTCCGGTATGGCGTGCTATCTGGGGCGTTTACAGCCGGATGCCGCTTGCGCCTGCCGACTGGTCCTCGCTGCAGGGCAAACGTCTTGGCGTACTGCGCGGCGATCTGGCCCGTCAGCTGCTGCCGCCGGGTATTACGCCACAGTGGTTTGACGACCGCACCCGGCTCTGGCAGGCGCTCGGCAGCGGACAGATTGATGCGCTGGTGGATAATGTGATCTCAGCACGCTGGCGGCTGGCCAGCCGCGATGACAGCGCGCTGCGTCTGGCGTTTGCCGCCAGCGATATCGCCTGGCCGATGGCGCCCCGGGTAACCCCGCAGCAGCCGCAGCTGCGCGCCCTGCTCGATCGCGCGCTGCAGCAGATACCGCCAGAAACGCTGAACCAGATGCGGGCAAGCTGGGCGCAGCCGCCGCAGCCCGGCAGCACGATGATGATGCGCAGCATACCAAAACTGCTGCTGTTTGCAGCGGCGCTGATTATTGCAGGGCTGCTGCTGCTGCAGCTGCGTCACGTGCTGCAGCAGCGGCGTGAACGGCGGCAGCGCGCAGAAGCGGAGCGCGCCAGTGCGGCTAAAAGCCAGTTTCTCGCGACCGTCAGTCATGAACTGCGCACGCCGATGCAGGCGATTCTTGGCCTGCTGGAGCTGGAACAGCAGCAGCATGTGCCCTCACGGGTCGCGCTGATGCACAGCAGCGCCCGCTCGCTAATGGCGCTGCTGAACGATTTGCAGGATCATGCGCGGATTGAGAATCAGAGTTTCCGCCTGAATCCGCACCCGCTGAATCTCTCCCGCTGGCTGCAGCAGCAGCGGCAGCTTTACCATCCGCTGATGCGCCCCGGCGGTCCGCAGCTGCGCGTAACGGCCCTGACGCCGCTGCCCGCCAGCGTGCTGCTGGATAGCGATCGCCTGCAGCAGGTCATTAATAACCTGGTGGCTAATGCACTGAAGTTCACCCGTGAAGGCGAAATAAGCCTTACGCTGGCGGCAGAGGAGCAGATTACGCTTGTTGTGACGGACAGCGGCAGCGGCATTCCGCTCAGCGAACAGGCACACCTGTTTGAGCCATGGTATCAGGCGCCGTCTGGCCGGCGTCATGCGGTACAGGGCAGCGGTCTGGGGCTCTTTATCTGCCGGGAAATCGTACAGCGAATGGGCGGTACGCTGCAGCTGAGCTCTGCGCCGGGCCAGGGCACACGCGTCAGCGTAACGCTGCCGCTGACGCCCTGTGACATTGCGGATGCCGGCGACGATCCGGTCTGGCCGCGCTATCCGCAGCTGCGGGTGGCGATTGTTGACGATCATCCCGCTAATCTGCTGGTGCTGCAGCAGCAGCTGGCTGCTTTTGGCATTCAGGCTGAGACCTTTGATGCGGGACGCGCCCTGCTGCTCGCCGATGCCAGGCAGCCGTTTGATGTGCTGTTTATCGATCAGATGATGCCGCATCCCGATGGCCTGACGCTGCTGCGCATTCTGCGCCGCCGCCAGCGGCAACGACCACACCCTGCCCTGCGCGTGATCTGTTCCGCCGACGTGCAGCGCTTGCGCCTGCCTCTGCAGGCGCATGAGGCGCAGCTGGTGAAGCCCGTTACGCTGCAGGCGCTGGCCGCGCTGCTGGCGCAGGCGCAGTCCGATCCGCTGGCGCAGCTGCCGGCAACGCTGCAGCAGCTGGCTCAGCACGACGCCAGCTGGCTGCCGCGCATCAGTGAAACGCTGCAGCGCGCCGTTACGCAGGATCGCGATGCGCTGCTGCAGGCCAGCGGGCAGCGCGACTGGGCGGCGATTGAAAAAGCGGCTCACCGCCTGAAAGGCAGCTGGCTGATGCTGGGCATTGAAGATGCCGCCGGAGCGTGTCAGCAGCTGATTGACGCCGCGAAACAGCAGCAGCTCCATCCTGACACGCTCAATTTACTGATATTATTAACCAACAGGCTACTCAACCAACTGGAACGCTATGGCACACTCTCACTCTCACGGTGACCACAATGCTAATCGCACCCGCCTGGCGGCGGCGTTTAGCGTCACGGCACTGTTTATGCTGGCCGAAGTGATCGGCGGCCTTCTTTCAGGTTCACTGGCGCTGCTGGCCGACGCCGGACATATGCTGACCGACGCCGCCGCCCTGCTGATGGCGCTGCTGGCGGTGCAGTTTGCGCGCCGTAAACCCAATGCGCGGCATACCTTTGGCCTGCTGCGTCTGACCACCCTGGCGGCGTTTGTAAACGCGATTGCGCTGCTGGTGATCACCGTGCTGATTGTCTGGGAGGCGATCCGGCGTTTTACTCATCCGCAGCCGATTGAGGGCGGCCTGATGCTCGGTATCGCTACCGCCGGGCTGTTTGCTAACCTGCTTTCATTCTGGCTGCTGCATCGCGGCAGCGGCGAGAAAAATCTCAACGTGCGCGCCGCCGCGCTGCACGTCATGGGCGATCTGCTTGGTTCGGTGGGCGCCATTGCCGCCGCGGTTATCGTTATGCTTACCGGCTGGACGCCCATCGATCCGATTCTTTCACTGCTGGTTTCCGTGCTGGTGGTGCGCAGCGCCTGGGCGCTGCTGCGTGAAAGCCTGCATGAGCTGCTGGAGGGTGCACCGGTGAATATCAATATTGATAAGCTGGCGCGCGAGCTGAAGCTGAACATCGATGAGGTGCGTAACGTTCACCATATTCACCTGTGGCAGGTGGGAGAGAAGCCAGTGCTTACGCTGCATGTTCAGGTGGTGCCGCCGTACGATCACGACGGCCTGCTGCGAAAAATTCATCACTATCTGCATCAGCACTATCAGATTGAACATGCCACGGTGCAGATGGAGTATCAGGCGTGCAGCCTGCCCGACTGCGCGCTCGGTTCAGAACACGCCGCTGATGACGATCATCATGCGGTGCTGGACGGACACGCGCATCATCATCACTAACCCGCCAGCGCACGTGAGCCCTGCTCGCGTGCGCTCTGTATCCACAGACGCGAGCCGTTCAGCGCAATCAGCGTGAGAATGGCGTACTCCAGCGACATCGCATATACCCCCTGCCGGGCAAAAATCATTACGCTAATGACGTTGATGACCACCCACAGCAGCCAGTTTTCGACATATTTACGCGTCATCAGAATCATTGCCACGACAGAGAGCACCATCATGCAGGAATCCCAGAAGGGAAACGCGTCAGGCTGCAGCTGCGGCATGCTGACCTGCAGGCCGATTCCCTGCATGATCTGCACTGCGCTGCGGGTAAGGAAGCCAAACACCACATCGATATAGCGCGTCATCAGCGCAATCGCAATAACGCAGGCGGCGCCCCATGCCAGCGCTTTCGGCAGCGACAGCCAGCGAATTTTTAACGCGCGCTCATGGTCACTGGTTTGCCGGCTCCATGCGTACCAGCCATAGAGATTGGCGACAAAGAAAAAAAGCTGCAGCAGCAGGCTGGCGTAGAGCTGGATCTGAAAGAAAATCACCGCAAACAGCGTGACGTTGATCAGGCCAAACAGGTAGTTACTGATTTTTTCCTGGCTTGCCAGCCAGATACAGAGCAGCCCGGCCAGCGTGCCGAACGCTTCAATCCATGAGAGGTCGTATCCGCCGGCGCCCAGAGGGATATGTACCAGGATATTTTGCGTGCTGAAAATGTCCATTACTGGCTCCTGTGCCTGAAATGCAGGGTGCGTAAAAGAGCGGTTCGCCTGCCGCCGATCCGGTGGCGCACTACCGCATCAGTGTTTTATGTAATTAACAACAGAAGCCACGAAAATACTACAAAGCATAATAAATCGCTATTTAGTTTTTTATACTAAACAACCGGCGCACCCGGCTCTTTACCTGCCCGCTCCAGCTCCAGCAAAAACGCCTTAACCGGCAGGCCACCGGCAAAGCCGGTCAGTTTGCCGTTGCTGCCAATGACGCGGTGGCATGGAGCCATAATAGAGAGCGGGTTTTTGCCGTTGGCAGCCCCCACCGCGCGTACGGCTTTGGGATGCCCAATCTGCTCGGCTATCTGCCGGTAGCTGCGCATCTCTCCAAATGGGATGGTCAGCAGGGCGGCCCATACCTTTTGCTGGAACGGCGTGCCGGACGGGTCGTAGCTCAGGGTAAAACGCTGCCGGGTGCCGGCAAAATACTCCTGCAGCTGACGCTCCGCCTCGCACAGCACCGGGTGCGACTCGTTACGTGACAGCGGCGTCAGCGGCACGCGCTGCGATCCTTCATTTTCCCACAGCACGGCTGCCAGGCCTTTATCGCTGGCAACCAGCGTCAGCTCGCCGACCGGCGTCACGATGGTTTTAGTATGGTACATAACAGATCTCCGCAGTGGATGACTCCCGACTATTATTGCATTAATCGCGCCGCAAACTGGCTGTTTTCGGACAGGCACATAAACTGATTAGCTGTCCGAAAGCAGCGTGTTTCCGCACCCGGACTGCGCCATGATGCCCTTTATTTACCGGAGAAGACGATGCTTGATCCTGAAATTGCTTACCAGGCGCTGACGTCGCGCGACAGTCGCTTTGACGGGCTGCTCTACGTGGGCGTAACCTCAACCGGTATTTACTGTCGTCCTGTCTGTCCGGTGCGCAAACCGCTGCTGAAAAACTGCCGCTTTTTTCATAACGCAGAAGCAGCGGAAAAGGCGCGCTTTCGCCCGTGCCTGCGCTGCCGCCCGGAGCTGGCGCCGGGATTTGCGCCGGTAGATAACCATCACCGCATTGCCGATCGTCTGATCCGTCGCGTTGAAGAGGGCATGCTGGAGGAGCAGACCTCGCTGGCAGATATTGCCGGTGAGTTCTTTCTGAGTGAACGTCAGCTGCGGCGCGTTATTCAGCAGGAGCTGGGCGTTTCGCCGCTGGAGCTGCGTCAGACGCGGCGTATGCTGCTGGCCAAACAGCTGCTGACCGAAACCGCGCTGCCCGTAACGGAGATCGCTTACGCCAGCGGCTTTCGCAGCCTGCGCCGCTTTAATGATGTGTTTCAGGCGCGCTATCACATGACGCCTTCCGCGCTGCGTAAGCGGAGCCAGCCGGAAGGCGCTGCGCTGCCACAGCAGAGCGCCACCCTGCAGCTGAGCTACCGTCCACCCTATGACTGGGCGGCGATGCTGGAGTTTCTTGAAGCGCACGTCATGAAGCAGGCTGAGTGGGTGGCCGATGGCGCTTATCACCGCACCGTCGCGCTGGGCGGCTGTCGCGGCTGGGTGCGCGTCAGCGCCCTGCCCGATAAGCATGCGCTGCAGGTTGAGTTCACTACCACACTGACGCCGGTGCTGCCTGCCCTGCTGCGCCGGCTGCGCGATCTGTTCGATCTGGATGCTCAGCCGCAGGCGGTGAGCGAGCTACTGGGCCGCGATCCGCTGCTGGCAGAGAGCCTGGCGCGCCACCCGGGCCTGCGCGTGCCCGGCGCGTTCGATGCGTTTGAGTTAAGCGTGCGCGCGATTCTCGGCCAGCAGGTTACGGTAAAAGCGGCTGTAACGCTCAGCAGCCGTCTGACGGAGCGCTTTGGCGAGCCGCTGGAGACGCCCTGGCCAGCGCTCTCCCGCCTCTCTCCGGACGCGGCCACGCTGGCAGCAGCAACGGTCGATGATATTGCGGTGCTCGGCATAGTCAGCGCCCGTTCAAATGCGATTATCGCACTGGCCCACGCCTGCGCCAGCGGCGCGCTGCGCTTTAACGGATCTCTGCCGCCGGATACTGTACAGCAGCAGCTGCTGGCGCTGAAGGGGGTCGGCCCGTGGACCGCCAGCTATATCGCCATGCGGGCGCTACGCTGGCCTGATGCTTTCCCGAAAGAGGATATCGCTATCCGTAATAATCTCGGTGGCGTAACGGCCAGAGAGGCAGAGCAGCTATCGCAGGTCTGGCGGCCATGGCGCAGCTATGCCGTGCAGCATATCTGGAAAAGCCTGATGCCCGAAAAAGCCTCCCGGAAAAAGCCGGCACGGTAGCGGCCAGGACGCCATAAATGGCGCCCCTACGTATGGATGGGCATATTCCGTCAATGCATTACCGCTCCCCATACCCGTAGGGGTCGCATTAATGCGACCCTGGTGTATTAATGCGCGTCTGTGGGGGGGCATTACCGTACTGCGGAAAACGAAAAAAGCGCCCGTTGGGCGCTTTTTTCTGAATCTGGTGGGTCGTGCAGGATTCGAACCTGCGACCAATTGATTAAAAGTCAACTGCTCTACCAACTGAGCTAACGACCCGCTGTGGAAGCGGCTTACAACTTTAAACTTGATGGTGGGTCGTGCAGGATTCGAACCTGCGACCAATTGATTAAAAGTCAACTGCTCTACCAACTGAGCTAACGACCCATCAAGGTTGTGAAGCTAACTGAAGAACCCGCCTGAACCTGTGGTTGAGATGGTGGGTCGTGCAGGATTCGAACCTGCGACCAATTGATTAAAAGTCAACTGCTCTACCAACTGAGCTAACGACCCATCTTCAGCGTCGCCGATACGCATTTACATATGTCCCGGCAACGGCGGCATATATTACTGATTTAGCGGGAGGGCGCAACCCTTATTTTCCCGCAGATAGCTCAACTGCTTACCTTTCAGGCGGTAAGACCAGAAATCAGGCGAAATCTGGTCTTTTTCGTACAAATTACAATCCGGCCAGCCGCTTTTGCGCCTGCTTTGCTGACTCACTATCCGGGAACTGCTTGATCACCTGCTGATAAACCGCTTTGGCTTTTGCCGTGTCTTTTTTATCCTGCATGATCACGCCAACCTTAAACAGCGCTTCCGCCGCTTTCGGTGATTTGGGATAGTTCTTCACCACCGTGGCAAAATAGTAAGCCGCATCATCCTTCTTGCCTTTGTTGTAATGCAGCTGCCCCAGCCAGTAGTTGGCATTTGGCTGATAGGTAGAGTCAGGATACTTCTTCACCCATGCCTGCAGTGCAGAGATAGCCTGATCGTACTGCTTCTTCTCCAGAATCAGCGCGACGGCAGCGTTGTAATCGGTATTTGCATCGCCGGTTTGTGCAGGTGCGGCAGCCGTATTACTGCTACCCGCATCAGCGTTTCCCGCTGCGGCACCGGCAGCATCAGCGTTACCGCCGCTCTGTGCAGCGGACTGGCTGCTGCTTAACGTGTCGAGCTGCTGGTAAAGCTGCTTCTGACGCTCAACCGCCTGGTTAAGCTGATAGCTGTTCTGCTGGATCTGCCCGCGCAGGGAATCGATGTCGCTCTGATTATCGCTCATCTGCTGCTGTAACTGCTGCAGCAGCTGCGCCTGAGCATTGGAGATACGTTCAAGAGTGGTGACACGGTCTTCGACCGAGCCTGAGCCAACGCTACTGATTGACGCCTGGGCATTAGCGGCCCAGGGGGCCGCTACGCCAACCAGTAACGACAGACCCGCAAGGGATAGTCTGAAGTTACTAATCATATGATTCTCTTAGTAAACCAGTACGGCACGACGGTTTTTAGCATACGCTGATTCGTCATGGCCCAGTACGGCTGGTTTCTCTTTACCGTAAGATACGATAGACATCTGATCGGCAGAGACGCCTTTGCCCTGCAGATACATTTTCACTGCGTTAGCACGACGCTCGCCCAGCGCGATGTTGTACTCTGGCGTGCCACGCTCATCCGCATGACCTTCGATAGTCACTTTGTAAGACGGGTTGCCGCGCAGGAAAGCTGCGTGCTGATCCAGCATCTGAGCATAGTCAGACTGCACGTCATACTTGTCCAGACCGAAGTAAACGATGTTGTTCTGCTGCAGCTGCTGCATCTGCAGACGCGCCTGCTCGTCAGAAGACATGTTGCCGCCGTTCATGCCAGCGCCAGAGCCCGCACCGTACGCACCATCAGCACCCATACCGGACTGATCGTTGTTGTTGTTTTTGTGTGAGCTACAAGCAGCGACTGCAATCACTGGCAGAGCCAGCATTAAACCCTTCAGCATTTTGTTCAGTTGCATTTCTTTATCCTATTATTTTGTTTGCCATACATTGACTCCCCCGCCGACGAGGCAAGGGAGCGATGCATCACAGATACGGCGACCAGGCAGGTGATTTTACCTGTCCATCAGTTGCCGGAAGACGCGCTTTGAAACGCCCGTCAGTTGAAACCAGCTGCAGCACGGATCCCATCCCCTGAGTAGAGCTGTAGATAACCATGGTGCCGTTTGGTGCCAGACTTGGCGTTTCATCCAGGAACGTGTCCGTTAACGTCTGAACGGCTCCCGTTTCCAGATCCTGTTTGGCGACGTGCTGCGCGCCACCGGCGCTGCTGATCATCACCATGGTTTTACCGTCGGTCGACACATCCGCATCCTGGTTCTGTTTGCCTTCCCAGGTAATACGCTGTGGCGCGCCGCCGTTAACACCGACTTTATAAATCTGCGGTGCACCCGCCTGATCCGAGGTATACGCCAGGGTCTGGCTATCCGGGAACCAGGTTGGCTCAGTGCTGTTATAGCGGCCGTCTGTTACCTGACGGATCTGACCTGAGCCCAGGTCCATTACATAGAGATTCAGGCTGCCCGTTTTAGAGAGGGCGAAAGCCAGCTTAGAACCATCCGGTGAGAACGATGGTGCACCGTTGTGACGCGGGAAGGAGGCAACCTGACGAATAGCGCCATTTGCCAGCGTCTGGATCACCAGCGCTGATTTGCCACTCTCAAACGTAACGTAGGCCAGTTTGCTGCCGTCAGGTGACCAGGCCGGTGACATCAGCGGCTGCGGTGAACGGTGTACCACAAACTGGTTGTAACCATCGTAGTCAGACACGCGCAGCTCATACGGGAACTGGCCGCCGTTGGTCTGCACAACATAAGCGATACGGGTGCGGAATGCGCCTTTAATGCCGGTCAGCTTCTCAAAGACTTCGTCACTGGCGGTATGCGCCGCATAGCGCAGCCACTGTTTTGTTACTTTGAAGGAGTTTTGTGCCAGTACGCTGCCCGGTGCACCACCGGTGTCGACCAGCTGATAGGCGACCTGATAGCTGCCATCGGCGTTAGGTGAGACCTGACCGACCACCACGGCATCAATACCCAGCGCGCTCCATGCGGCAGGCTGAACTTCCTGCGCACTGCCGGGCTGCTGCGGCAGACGTGAGCGATCCAGCGGATTGAATTTACCACTGTTGCGCACGTCAGCTGCCACAATACCGCCGACATCTTCTGGCGCCGCGCCAGGTCCGGCCCATTTAAACGGTACTACACCAATCGGACGGGCAGTGTTAACGCCCTGCGTAATTTCAATGCGTACTTCTGCGTGCAGCACAGCGGCCCACAGCAGTACAAAAAAACCTAAGGTTACACGAAGTGCCTGCTTCATCTTATCTCCCTTACCTGAACCTGAGTTCACGATAATTCGCACAGTTCCTGAAAAAACACGAGTATTTTATAGAATACGGCAAGCTAACCTTAGTTCAACCTGCCGTACGTTACTGCATTATTGCGGCCTGAAACGCATTGGTGCGTTTTTAAACACTTCATACACCGCCTGCGAAGGTGGCTTAGGAATACGCGCCTGCTTCGCAGCGGCAATGGCAGCCTGGCAAAGTGCCGGATCGCCCCCTTCCGATTTCACATCAATCAGCAGCCCATCGGGTGCCAGCTTAATACGTAAATCGCAGCTCTTACCGCGATAGAGATCGGCATCATAGAAGCGGCTTTGGATGGCGCTGGTGATCTGGCCCAGATAGGCGTTGACCTCAGCACCCGATGCACCCGCTTTCTTCTGATTGCCCTGCCCTGCTGCACCACCGCCGCCGGCTGCAGCGCCACTCTTCGGCGCGTTTTTACCGGAGGAGAGGCCGCCCAGCAGATCGTCAACATCGCTTTCGCCCTGCGCGGCTTCAGCAGCAGCCTTTTTCTTCGCGTCCGCGGCTGCTTTGGCTTTCGCCGCTGCATCTGCTTTTGCTTTAGCGGCTGCATCCGCTTTCGCTTTGGCAGCGGCGTCTGCTTTCGCTTTTGCCTCAGCGGCCGCCTTCTCTTTAGCCGCTTCAGCTGCTTTCTCTTTAGCAGCTTCCGCAGCTTTCTCCTTCGCCGCCTCTGCTGCTTTCTCTTTGGCTTCCTGCGCAGCTTTGGCTTTCGCCTCTGCC
>Ga0157361_1000868_pt1 | contig 10930 bp, 6 predicted proteins | sample AttlaeALBM2_FD_111481 | JGI IMG/M metagenome (GOLD analysis project Ga0157361, IMG submission 111481) | Fungus gardens microbial communities from leaf cutter ant in Ribeirão Preto, State of São Paulo, Brazil - Atta laevigata ALBM2 | ecosystem: Host-associated > Fungi > Mycelium > Unclassified ...
GGAGGATCGTGAAGCGCAGTCTGCCAAGCTTCAAGAACTCATCCGGCGGGGAACACCCCGAGACCTGGCTGCAGCTCAAGAGCTCATGAAATCGCTGTCTGGTGCTAATCCTGATGCTAAGCCCGATTATCGAGCGCAAGCACTTCATGAGCTCAATAAACTCGAACAGAAGGTCATCCTTCTAAATGAGATGCTTGACAATGCCGACCAGTCGCAAGGAGGGCAACAATTCGTCTCAGGAGATGCTTATGACGTGAGCGCGCTCAGTTGTTTGCTTGCTGTGCTTGTTCACACCCGGTACTTGCATCATAGCAAGTGGCTTCTATCCTCAAGGCCGCTCGTCCCAAAATACAAAAGTGGATCAATGACGCTGAATCCGATGATTCCGTGTCACTAGATATGTTCCTCCAAATCAATGATCAAATTAACACCGTTCTTGGACGATATGATGCTTTCAAGAAAGGCGACTTTGCCGCAGCTGCAAATCCCATACCATCAGAACTCTCAACAAATATACAGGCGGCCCCTCTCATTGATTTCGATGATGGAACTTCGGCAAGCGAGATGACAAATGCCAACAGAGGGATTGATGATCTGACAGGCCTCTTTGCAACGCCAGCACAGCCGACCATCTCTCGCCAACAAGCTTTCGGCAACAATGGCAGCACTCATTCACCTGCGCCTGGAGCAGTATTGATAGGCTCAAACTATAATATTGAATTCGGCAGTCTTCGCCTCGGGGGTGGAAGTGGGGCTTCGTCCCCTTTCCAGGCTAGACGAAGTGCGACACCGCCAGCTACTATCATGCTTCCAACGAGTCCGTCCTCTGGTCGATCCACATCGAGCGCCTCACCACCAATACCGAGTATGTTTGGAGGTATGAGTACGAGTATGATGACTGGCCAGAGGCCAAATAGTCAGCCGCAATCTCAGCAGGCTCAGGCTCAGACACAGAATAAGGATCCATTTGCAGATTTGGCAGGCTTATTCTAGGTTTCAGGGTCTTTTCTAGTCAATAGGAATGGTGTTTTGTAGATTATGTAGCTTGGTTTATGCACGGCCAATGTATGACTAATCGCGTCAACTTCGGGAGATCAATGTCCACTCGTTCGAATCTTCATACCTCTGATCACCTAAGTAAGATTTCCGCTGTAGGTAGATAGTGTTTCGAAGTGAGAAATCCTGCACCCTCGATACTGAGTGATACAATCAACTTGCACTGAACATAAGCGAATATGTCCTCTGAAGTCCCTATAGAGATTGTCTGCAACGACTGTAAAAGTGTATCCTCACAACCAAGAGTTGCACTTCCTGACATAATGTTTTTTTCCCAAAGTGTGAAATGTTTGTCATCTATAACAGAACGGTTGGTTTGGCAATTACGAAAAGATCGGCGAGGGCTCGCGTTCTGGGAAAACAATGGTAGTCAAATTTAATAAAAGGGGTAAAGCGGATCTTCTTCTGTCATGTCAGAAGAGATTATCTTCGATAGGGGTCATCCTGAATCATGAACTAGAAGTCGCCCTGTATCATGAATAGGTTAGAAAATGACTATGTCACTTCTGTGTCACGTCATACTTCATTATCTCCGCGACATACCGATCGATTGTCAAATAGCGCCACTCCATGGAACTTACTTCTTGTGGGATTAAGTCGTTTTAGCAGGATTCGGAGATGTCCAAAAGCTCTAACATTGCTTTGTATCCGCGTGTAATGCTTTACTAACAAATTCATATGGTGTGATATATTATCTATAGACGTGCTCCTTCTAGTAAAAGTCGGATTGCACGTTTCCGATCAATATCTGCATCAGGAGTATTCTGAGACCAAATTTTTCGAACGGATTGAAATAGCTCAACAAGCATCTCCTTTGGAACCTCAGACCCTTCCATAAAATGTTCAAATCCCGGAGCACGAAGACCATAGAGGCGACTTTGCCTCAATGAATTCTTAGCCCAATCGATGGCTTGTGGTACGCGAATATAATTATAGATCTCTGCGATACGCGTGATGTGCTGCATTGAAGGTCGATGGGAAGCACGAGTTAAAAGGGATGCTAGGATGTAAGCGTCCTGCGTGGCATGGCAAATGAACTTCAGTAATGAAAGAAATCACGATCAATCAATCACCTCTATACCGGCTGCCGCACCTGCACCAAGATGAGGAGCCATGGCATGGGCCTGCACGTATGATATAAGCACAATTCAGAGCATTCTCTGTAGCCTTACAGAATCACCAAGCAAAAATACTCTTTCCCTTGCGAAGATGTCGAGATGATTCAAAGTCTGTAAAGCCCATCTTGTTGGGTGAGGGATACACTAGCAATTACGAGTGCAACCTTTTCCTGTTGAAAAGAGGGCGGACATACATGTATAAGTGTTTGAAACTCCTCATCCCATCCGACGAAGCATTCCAAAAACTCCTTCTGTGTCACTTCTTCATTCCACTGGCCATTCCATATAGTCCCTGCTTTTGTCTCGTCGTGGACTGCGCCAATGACATTGATATGCTTCCCTCCAGAAACTGCATATACCACACAGTGCTGATGTACTATTAGTGTCTTACCGGTTATCCAGTAAACAACCGTTCCTCACCTTCCCCTTCCCAACGTACTGTGCATTGTCGTGTTGGTGAACTTGGATAGAAACCAGAGGATTCAGCACTTACCATTATCCCAGGATGGTTTAGAGCTCTATGCCCTGGATAAACTTTTCTCAGTTCTTCCGCGTCAACGAGACCCCGGTAAACTAATGATCCAGTCCACGTGGGATTCAGAAATTCTTGATATTTCTCTGGGTTTGGCATCCGTGTAAGGAACAGTCGTCGAACCGTCGATTTAATTCCATCTGCGCCAATAAGTATATCACAAGTTCTATTGACCTGGTTTTCAAAAGAGAGTTTCAAAGAACCAGAAGAGAAGTTGGGGGGAGAGAACTTATAATCAACCAGTTTATGGGAGAGATGGAGAGTGCAAGTCTTGTTGATCGGTATACCAGAACCAGTCAAACGGAGATGTTGTAAGAGACTTCTCTGGAGGTCTGCCCTATGGATACGAAGGACCCCGCCTAGGTGCATGAAAAGGTCAGACAGACCCTTGGATCTGACATATTTCAGAAATACCATTTCTTATGATCTCCAAAATTTTAAATCCGTTCTTCTGGTCGGCTTTCCTGATCTCAAAAACCACCCCTTAATAGATGAGTATACAACATCTTGCGAAAGTAATGGAACACAACATACGAGGTTCATGGTCGGGATAATGATCAAAGAACGGGATTAATGTATCCCCTAGGCCAAGCTTTTTGAAGATTTCCCAGACTCGAGGCCACATAATGATACCAGCGCCAATCTCCAAAAGTTCCGAAGCAGAGTCGTAAATATCTATAGCAATTTTTTGTCTTGAGTCGAACGCATTGAGGGCCGCTGCTAGCGTGAGGCCGGCTAGACCTGCACCCCTGCACTAAGATCAGCAGCTAGACATGATGTATCCACAACTCGACGTACACGATTGCTACCCGAATGCATTCTTGAGGCGGCATCAGCTGAGACAGTAACAAGAAAAGGAGATTGAGTCAAGTCTATATACCAGTGCTAGCGCGTTGAGTGACTTCATAGATTCTTCATAGATTTTAGTCAAATCATGGCCCGTGGAGCGAGGGTCCGACAGCACTAGTAGAGTACGTAATCTGTGTTTAGCAAGAATGTCATATCCGAATCCCCTCAGAGCGATTATTCGAATTTGCCAAACCCTTGATAATGTCATTCGAGCTCTGGATGCTAATGTATCGGATTATATTTTTGATTCAAACTTCTGTCAAACAAGGTCACTTGATCTGAATTGCAAAAAAAGAATGGCAGTAGAAGCAGATAGAGATAATAGACAACACAGCATTCCTTTTACCATCACCATCCCCTGAAGTGAGATGACCCCCAGGGGTTATACTCTACCCTGGGGGTTGTACTCTACCCAACACCTCTCACTAATATTGTCATAACATCACCCATCCACTTTATTTCTCATTGCCCCTTGGGGCAGCATGTTTGTGCATTTATTTATGCATTGGGGTCATGACTACCACAGCATGTTCCCTTTGTACTGTAGGAATAACAAACTCATGTCATGTCTCAGTTTCACTCTTGTCTGTCTCAACCATATTTTTACAACAATAGTAAGACATTATCTATTAGCCAGAGACTATATATTACTCTAGTAGTGCTATATAACTTCAGTTCTCACACTGTTTTCAAGACTGAAGTGGTTTCTTACATGCATCTGCTCTTTACTAAGGCTAGAAGAATGTAAAGGTTAGCTTAGGGCTGAAGCTCTACTCAATCAGTGAGAATTAAAAGAGAAGAACTCAATAGAGTTTCTCTGTTATAATTAACCTTATGTTATACAAGAGTTCTCTATGAGCCTAACATATGGACTGCTTCTCTTATTGATCTAGTTCACTAGTATGTACAAGGTTTTCATCTGGGCCTCTGGTCCTTCTTGAACCCTCTACTAATTAAGTTTGTGTTGAGGTCAGTCTACTATGCTGAAGAGGCTGTTTCTGCTAGGACTTTTTCTTGTTCTCTTTTATTATAGAGTTCCCTGACTACTGTATAGGTAGCAGTGAATATAAATTTTTTATAAATGAAGTGTGTGATCTCCTAAGGAAGCACCCTAGCTGACACTGTGTTTCAGCACAGTGTCCCTTGTGCAAATTCATAGGGAAATGAATCCAGAAGTTAAAGGTGAAAGAAAGTTGTTTAAATTAAGTTCTGCCAATGTACCATGGTAGCAATGATATTCGAAATCCAATTCTCAATTCTAGACTACTGTCTTGGTCCTGTTCCTGAGTTCTGCCTGTCTACTATTGTCCTAATGTTCTGTTTCAAAGTTGTTCTCACAGTAGCACTCTCTGGCTATGTGATCAGACTATCCTCACAGTAGTACTCTTGACTATGTGATCAGATATGAGACTTTGAATCCTCCCTGTATAACTTGACTCTCTAGCAATGCCAAATCCTGTCTTAGAGCTTCTATGATATTGCCCCTGCAACTAAGTCACTTGTTCTGTAGTCTCTTTGTTTTGACTCAGTCTTGAGTTGAAGCACCTTAATCACTGATCTGATCACTCTAAAAATAGATTTCCACTTTCAAAAACCCAAATAGAGAAAAGAGACAACTAAGATTGCTTACCTTCTTCCTACTAAGTGGGGATTTTTATAGGTTTAGAGAAATACAAAGGAAATATACAAAAAATAGAGAAAATAATAAACCCAGTCATAAATCTATTAATACAACAATTGTTCTGGTTGTGATAGGGAATCCTATGCCTTTTTGTTTTTTCTTGATTATTTCCTATTAGTTTTGCTAGGTCCGTTTTATTCTTGCCAAGTTACTGGGTTATCTACTACCATCTCTGCAGTGATCTCTTCTTGCTTTGGCTTATCTCAGCAACTCGGGACCTGACTTTTTCCTTTCTTGCCTAGGAAGTTCTGGATGTTATTACCACTGTTCCCTAAGGCTCTTTGTTTCTCTTTTGTTTCTAATTGTAGTGAATCAATTTTGATACAGTCCTATTCTTAGCTATCATTGATTGAGTGATGCCATATTCTATTCTTATTTCCTGCTAGGCCACCAGTCCTGTTCCTTTGTGATGGGTGTTTTTTCAGACTTTTCCACATGAAGCTTCTTTTCCCTGACCAAGCTGTTATTCTCAGCAATAACACTATGGGGCTATGGGCTCAACTCTACTGGTTCTTAAGTGATTGGCCTATTAGTAGTAGTGACCTTATGTATTATGAGAGCCCCAAAAAGGAACTAACTTCCCACGTATTTGAACATCTGATCTATAACCTCAAGTCATATAATGGGATCAAGATATAAATAGCATGGGAACTTAGATAATCAGATCATGTGACAAGATCAGGTGATCATAGAACATTCTGGAAGGACATGTGATTGTAGACTAGTAGTTATACAGCCACTGTACAGTAGTATAAGTAGTAGACCAATCCAACGAAGAACTCCATCGAGTTCTTCCTGAATATCCACCTAGGGTGATCACTAAGAGCTATCACAGCCCATTGATAACATTATGTCCCTAGGAAAACTACTACATAGCTAAGTAGCTAACTTTGGCAATAAAGTTCTCTGTGTCAGAGTGACTAGAGTGAGTTCTCTAGGAAAATTCTCAGTAATAATGAACTCAGTGTACATTACAACTCACCTCCAGGAGAATCCTCAGAGAATAGGATAAGGCTCCTGGAGGGATAGTCTACTACATATATACTAGTCTCTTAGTCAGCTGCATGGTCATTCTGGGAGATACTCCTAGGATATTAGAGGTCTGGTCTAGTATAGTCTCTTTACACTTTGTGCCTTCCCTGCTATCTATCAGGTGATTTTATCTTAGTCCTAATTTTGAGGTATGAAGTCACAAAATTTGTTTATTTTTAGGCCTGAATCTATTTTGGACCTCACAACACTTCCTTCCTATAATAGTCTATGCAGCTGCAGATAATGTTGTCTATCAGGTCACTTTGCTCCCTTCTTACAATAGTGTTATTGATGGGCTTGTGATAGCTCTTAGTGATCACCCTAGGTGGATGTTCAGGAAGAACTCAATAGAGTTCTTTGTTGAATTGGTCTACTATTTATACTATTTTACAGTGGCTATACAGCTACTAGTCCAAGATCATATGTCCTTTTAGAATATTCTATGATCACCTGACCTGGTCACATGATCTGATTATCTAAGCTCCCATGCTATTTATATCTCAATCCCATTGTATGACTTGAGGTTATAGATCAGATGTTCAAACGCACAGAAAGTTAATTTCTTTTTTGGAGCTCTCATAACAAATAGTTTGTGTCACAGTGAGCATATCACAAAAGGTCACTTACTTATTTGTGATTGCTGATTTAGAATTTGAAAGGTTCAAAAATGCAAAGTTTAGACAGTGACAAAAGAAGTTGTTAAGTCTGAGGTTTAATTCTCAGACAAGAGGTTCTTATGTATAGAATTATGATAATCTGTCCTAGTGCACAGACCATCACATGCTACTACCTATTGTTTTACATATGGTAGTGCCTTTGTGCTTAATATAGTGATAACTTAACCTTATGGAGACTGTTCTTTGTTTTAAGAAAAGGACAAATAACTATCTATGGGTAATTAATGAAGTCCATGTACAAACATTGAGGCCTTCATATTTCCACTAATATCAATTTCCTTGAGGTTATTCTAGGCTCATTCTGAGTATTATAAAAAGGGCTTCTGCTGAGCTTAGAACCAAAGCATTAATCATGGCAGTTTCTGAGATATCGATGATTTAATAAATGGTACCATGGTGGTTACTAGTTAATCTACCTAATATCTCAGCCATTATTGATTTCTTTGAGATGTGACTAGTATCGATCAAAAGGTCTTTTCAAGGGCTTTTGTGTGCCATTAAGACCATGAGAATCATTGAAGAATTGATGAAGATATAACTGAATAAAGTTTGTGACAACTTTGCTCACTGTCTGTGGCCTTAAATGACCTGACTTACAACAGTGCAAACTACCAGTGTAGGAAGGGAGCAGAGCAATCTGACACACAACATTGTTCATGTAAGAATTTAGTCGTGACAACTTAATCCTACTCCTTATTCGAGTTGATAAGGAGAACTTGATAGAGTTCCTGTTATTTTCTATATACTACTTATACAACTACTACATGGTCTGTGCACTACTTTCCCATACCCATCATGTGACTGTGACCAAGTGACCTTTGTGACATGACACTTTCCCATACTCCTTCCTAAGGAGAAAAGAAAAGAAATATAAATAATAACTTAGCCATTTTGCCAAGTTATGACAGCTCACTGTCATGGAAACTGTTGTTAGAAGGGAGAAAAGTGACCTGATAGACAACACTATCTGCAGCTATGCAGACTGTTGTAGGAGGGGAATGTAACAGACTGACTTCAGTACAATCTTAATAATGTAGAATTAGTAAAGGGTTCAAGATGGGCTAGAGGCCCAGATGAAAACCTTGTTCAAAGGTACAGGAAATGTTTTCCTTTTTGGGCTCCTTATAATACTAGTATCTGTAGTTAGTCTCATCTAATGGTCCAATCTAGTTCAAAGCCTCCTTTTGTAGTAACTTAGCCTAAATAACTTAGAAATCCTCCTAGTCCAAGTTGACAAGGAGAACTTGATAGAGTCCTCATTGAATTTCTATATACTACTTATATACCTTTTACTATTTACTTCTATTTGTAAAGTCCCACATGCTCCAATTCATCCAACTATCCTATGTGTCTATCTTTGGAAACTAAAAGAAAAGAAAAGAAAAAGAAATACTAACTTAGCTATTTTACCAAGTTATGACATCTTTCTTCAAACTGTTCCACTATGCATCAATGCATTACCTATTGTGTTATCTTTGTTGACTTCATTCCTTATTGCTGACCTCTCCTCTGCTATCTACTCATTACCAGTCCAAGGCTAATAGTAATTGTAATCCCAACACAACTCTATAATAATGTCTCAATAATATAACAAACTTCTAAGTAATATGCTCAAAGAAAAGCAAACCCTTGTTTCATTAAGGACATAATTAGAGGGAAGATGGGAAAAAGAGTGTTAGAAGTATAGGAAGTTTGGGCACCTGGCCCATAACTACAGGACTAAAAAAGAGAAGAAGAAAAAAGAACAACCCTAGCAAAATAAATATGAAGTACTAGCAAGTAGGGTAATAAAAAGTAGAGAAGAAGGAGAAAGCATCAGATAATAAAAAATAATAGAGAAGGTAAAATGCTTTAGGAAGTGGAGTACTACAAGTGGGAGCATTTCAAGTAGAGTAAAGAAAACAAGAGAAGGAGATGGTGCTAGTAGAGATAAAAGATATTACAAGGGTAAATAGGACAGGTCAGAGAAATGGAATCTCTAGGCTGCCTTATAGTTGTGTACAAACAAGTAGGCACTGGAGAGGTTAGATCTCAAAGACATGTGTTTGTCTCATATTGTAATACTACCCTTCTCAGTCTAGTCTAGTAGCCTGGCTTGCTGTTAATATAGTAGAACTACCTAGAACCCCTATATCCTCATGTAAGCTATACTTCAACTGACTGTATAGCTGGAAACATGATAAGGTTAAGAGTCAAGAAAAAAAAAATTTAAGAAAGGTCTTTTATCTCCTTGCTCTCTTCTTCTTTGTCTCAGAGCTATCCCATATATTTTTTTCTTGGTTCTTATTAAATAGTCCCCTTCTCCTTTTCACTATTATTATTTATATTAGAGTCATATATTATTTAATATTCCACCTTCCTTCTGCATTCTTGACAAGTAGTAATAATGTACATTGTATATTTGTAACAAGTCCCCCTTATCTTTGTAAAGAAATAAACAGAGCTAGTGAACATATTATTTTGTTGAACTAGATGACCACACTCATATGGTATTGCTGTTAGAGTACATGACACTATGGGCAAACAACAGTCAAGTAGAGTCACAAGATTTGATGTCAACTGATTTGTCAATTGGTTTGTCAGCTTAGTTGTCAATATATATGTCAATATATACTATGTCACATGTCACATTTCCTACTAGGTGTCACAGTTGTGCCATGGACCAGTAGTCACATACTGTATGGTTTACCACTACACCAAAAGGGCGATGTTAGCAAGGCTACTTACTAACAAGGGTCCAGCTATTTATGTAGTTCATTTGAACAGGTATTTTGTTATACCTCCATGATACTATTTAGTAGTCATCTTTTTGTGACACTAGGACTTTGTATGCAAACTTATCCTAATCAAATACCACCACAGGTTGTCTGTACTTGTACAAAATGCTGTCTTTATTTTTTTATTACACCTGATAACCAAACCTTTCAAGGCAATCTGGTCTCAGCAACCACCTGGACCAATCATCTAAAATGAGATCAGCTAGCCATCACAACGATGATTACAAGTGAGGTACTATACTTTAGTTTAATCAGTATCTTGATTATAAGCATTTATCAATCTAGTATGTATGTTGCACCAAACGTGGGAATGATGGCACTTGCAAATTAATTATGTAAAAATTAGGTAAGTATTTGTCAGTTTTAGCTAAGAATTGGTCATCAAATCTCTTCACACGCTCTCTTTTCACTCAATAAATTCTACAAACTTCAAATAAATTCAGAATAAATTCAAATAAATTAGGATAAATTGGAATAAATTGGAACAGGCAGTGAGCAAAGCAAGCTGGCTGTGGCATTACTGTTGGAGGAAGGGAGCAGAGTGACCTGACTTACAACAGTGCAAATTACCAGTGAAGAAAGGGAGCACAGCGACCTGACGCACAATATTGCTCACTGTGTCGCAGACCATTGTTAGAAAGGCGCAAAGCGACCTGATAGACAACACTATCTGCTGCTGCACAGACCATTGTTAGAAGGGAGCAAAGCGACCTGATGGACAACACTATCTGCTGCTGCACAGACTGTTGTAGGAAGGGAGCGTAGCGGACTGACCTCAACACAAACTTAATAACGTAGAATTAGTAGAGGGTTCAAGAAGGGCCAGAGACCCAGATGAAAACCTCGTTTAGTATGTATGCAAGAAGGACATGGGATGATCCCTGCTTAGCCAATGCTTAGCCAATGCTTTATAAGCATTGGTCAGCATTCTCTCTCTTTTCACTGATTCTACAAAATTCAAATAAATTCACAATAAATTCAAATAAATCAGAATAAATTGGAACAGGCAGTGAGCAAAGCGAGCTGACTGTGGCCTTACTGTTGTAGGAAGGAAGCAGAGCGACCTGACTTACAACAGTGCAAATTACCAGTGAAGAAAGGAAACATAATGACCTGATGTACAATTTACAAACTGACTGTAGCCTTACTGTTGTAGGAAGGGAGCAGAGCGACCTGACTTACAACAGTGCAAACTACCAGTGAAGAAA
>Ga0157361_1000869_pt1 | contig 10922 bp, 10 predicted proteins | sample AttlaeALBM2_FD_111481 | JGI IMG/M metagenome (GOLD analysis project Ga0157361, IMG submission 111481) | Fungus gardens microbial communities from leaf cutter ant in Ribeirão Preto, State of São Paulo, Brazil - Atta laevigata ALBM2 | ecosystem: Host-associated > Fungi > Mycelium > Unclassified ...
GAAAAGGACAGATGACTATCTATGGGTAATTAATGAAGTCCATGTGCAAACATTGAGGTCTTCATATCTCCACTAATATTAATCGCCTTGAGGTCATTCTAGGCTCATTCTGAGCGTTATGAAAAAGGCTTCTGCTGAGCCTAGAACCAAAGCATCGATCACAGCGGTTTCCGAGATATTAGCAATTTAATAAACAGTAACATAGTAGTTACCAGTTGATCTGCTTAATATCTCGGCCATTATTAATTGCCTCGAGACGTGACTGGCATCGATCGAAAGGTCTTTTTAAGGGCTTTAAGCTGGCTTTAATACCGTGGGAATCGTCGAAGATTTGGTGGAGATATGACCAAATGAAGTTTGTGACAAAACAGTAACATAGTGGTTACCAGTTGATCTGCTTAATATCTTGGCCAATATTGATTGCCTTAAGACATAACTGGAATCAATCAAAAGGTCTCTTTGAGGGCTTTCTGTAGCCATTAGAACTGTGAGAATTGTTGAAGAATTGATGGAGATATGGCCAAATGAAGTTTGTGACATCTTAGAATATAATACTATATGATAAAGACATTGAGCAGGTGATAATTGACCTAGAGCTTGTGCTGATACCTTGAGAGACAACTAGGATAAGCTGGCATTGGGTTACTAAGAAAGTTACAAAGAGACTACACTCTAGATCCACCTTTGAATGAACTAACTTAGAAAGATAGTAGACTTGTACTCTAGAACCAGTACTACTTAGACAATAGACTTAGACTGACAAACTTTGTGCTTGTAAATAAGCCTTGATGGCATCAGATCAATTGTATTTAGATAAATGACCTCTAGGATATGACTTGGAGAAACTAAACATTGATTGGGACTTACTAACTGTTTAACAGGTAATTGTCATGACTTGGCAAAAATAGCTAAGTCATTATTTAGTATTGCTTTTCTTTTCTTTATTACTAGGGTAAAGCATGGGAAAGTATCACATGACTATCACAGAGTCTTCAAGGTGTGATAGTAGTCACAGAAATGGTCATGTCACATGGGAGTCACAGGTCACAGTCATAGCATGTGACAAAGAAGTCAGCTGATGGACATAAGGACTATGAAAAACAAGACACATAGCCATAATAGTAATTGTATATATAGTGTAGCAAATCTAATAGGAACTCTATTGAGTTCTCTTTGTCAAACACTGATAAAAGAGCAGTTGGCTTAATTCCAGCTCAGGAGTTGGCTCACTGACAGTAATCAAGAAAGTTCACATTACAAAACAGCATCAAAAGAATAATAGGAGAAGAAGAAAGAATATTCTAGAAGGAAGTAGTAATGAAAACATATTATCTTTGATGGGAAGAACTTGGTGAGGGGATGTATTATCATAAAGACAAGAGAGGAACATATCATCAATAGGATTTTGGAAGGACTTAGGACAGAAAGGAGTTGAGGGAATCCTAAAAGTAGTAATAGTTTCCTTTTTATATTTTATTCCTTGAGTTTTGGGGCTTTGTAATGACTTTAATATAGTATCTGAGGCAGGATAGAAAAAGAGAACCTCTTGGTACTTATCTCCATCATCACTGCCTCTGGAATTATGAAATGCAAAACTATTGAGTGTAAGAGTTCAAAGTCAGTAGAATGTCTTAAGTAGAACACAGAACTCAATCTAGAGAGGAATAGTAGATGTAACTCAGGTAGGCTTCAGAGAGGACAGCAGGCTGGGAAAGCTTGGCTAGGTGCACACTTGGATTGCATCATACCTATAAGGTTCAGTATTAGAGGTGCAAACAAGGGGGCAACTGAGTGTGGAGGGTTCATGAGTGATCAACTAACTATATTTTCTAGTTGAGTCTAGTCACAGTGTATAAAGGTTAATACCTTAGATGTTATGAGAGCCCCAGAAAGGAAAGAGTTTCCCATGCATTTGAACATTTGATCTCCAACATCAAATAGTATAACAAAGACAAGATATAAATAGCATGGGAAAATCAGGTAATCATATCACATGATAAAGTCATGTGATCATAGAATGTTCTGGAAGGACATGTGATCGTATAATAGTAGAGTACAGCCACTTATAAAGTAGTATAAGTAGATAGTCAAATCCAATAGAGAACTCTATTGAGTTCTTTCTAAACACTTACCTTGAGTGGACCTTGAGTCATCAAGACTTAGCGTTAACATAAGAACTTGATACCACTTCCAAGCACCAATTACCTCAATCCCTGCTTATACTTGTTCAACATGCAGTTAGCTTAATTCTAGTGCCATGAGCCAGTACCCTCACCACCACTTATTTTCTCATCTCCCTTACTAGTGAGCACAGTACTCATAAGCATTTTGGATAGTGGGCCCTAGCTGTAAAGGGGACTTCTCAGTCAGTTAGGGACTGAGGGAGAAGACTAGGCACTAAGTCTGAGTGCACTGTTCAAGTCTTGACCTTGCAATCAGATGTTGTTCTTTACCTTTTCTCTGTATAAGCTCCATGCTGTGCTCCATTGTGAGTGGTACATGCAGGAAATCGGCAGTTACTTTTAAAAGGCTGCTTAGCTTAGGAGTTACCTTCTTAGGGGCAATCATTTACTCTTGATTAGGGCAGTAGTCAATAAGGCAGTAGGAGTCTAGACAAGAGAAGATTGTGCTCCCTGTTAGATATAGCCTAAAGTCGCTCTGGATTAGGAATCATCTGAATACGAATTGACATCCTTCTCCAATTCAACATCACCATCACCATTGCCCTACGATATGTTGTAGCAACTACAACAACAGGGGAAACCCTCTCAGGCACCTGCCTCCCACCAACCACTACTAATCCGTGAGGAGCAACTCCTCGCAATGATCACCACCCTGCAGTAGCAGGTCAATACCATGCTCCTTCAATAACAGGGGAGCAGAGTAGAGGTCACAAAGCCTTAAGTCTTTAGTGGAAGGATGGAGAAGGTAAGCGCATTTATTAATGCGGCTCATATATATATTAGAATGAAGATAACAGAGAAGACAACAATAACCCAGGTGGCCTGGGTATTATCATACATACAGGGAGAAGTGGCAGAAGCGTGAAAAGACAACTTGTTGGATGAGTTGGCAAAGGGAGAGTCAGAGGTGGAAACAATGAAGCAGTTGTTTTCAAAAATTAGAAATGATTTTGGGGAAACATCGGAGGAAGAAAGAAAGATTGAGCAACTGAGGACAATAGAGCAAGGAGAAAAGACATATGATGAGTATGTCCAAGAATTCAAGAAGGTTGCCAGAGGGAGTGGCTATGAGGGCTAACCCCTCATCAAAGAATTCAAGAGGGGCCTCAATGGGGCCATCAAAAGAAAATTAGTAGAGGCAGAAGAACCACCATCCACCATAGAAGAGTGGCAAGAAAGAGTGATGAGGTTGGATAGGAATCAAAGGCAGAGCAGGGCAGAGAAGAGGATATTGAGAAGGAACGTGGTATGCCCAGGGGGAAATTTGCAGCAAAGGGGAGATTATGGAGGAGGATCATATAGAGGGAGAGGAGAACAGATAACCTGGCAGACAAGAGTTTCATATATAGGAACATATAGAGGAGGAGAAGGAAATACCAATAGAGGAGGAAACCAATAGGGTCTATGGAGAGACTCAAATGCTATGGATATAGATAGGGGAAGTGGAGGAGACAGAAGGTGTTATTACTTTAGAGGGTTTGACCATATGGCTAGAAACTGTTGGGAGGAAAGGAAAGCAAGGGTAGTAGACACACTGCAAGAGTCAGCAAAAGAAAATAGAGATTAGTAAGCTCTCAGCTGGCCTCCTCAAATTTGTACAGTATATTGCACCCAGAAAAGCTAGGCAGTAAATTAAATTTTGCAAACAACACTGAGAGAGTAAGGAACATGCAGTGTACATTATGGCCGCTAAGAGAAGTATAGATAAAAGTAGGGTTGGGAAAGTTGGAAAGTCATAAGGGAATAGCAGTGAAAGCATTGTTAGATAGCAGAGCAATAGATCTGTTTATAGATATGACCTTTGCAAGAGAAAAATGTTTCAAAATGGAGAGGTTAAAAAACCCACTACTAGTCAAAAATATGGATGGGACAGTAAATATCGGAGGAGCAATAACATACCAGGTTGAGTATAACATATTCTTCAAAGGACATGTGAAAAGAGTAAGAATGGACATATGCAACTTAGGAAAGACAAAGGTGATATTGGGGATGCCATAGTTAGCAGCGCATAACCCAGAGATAGATTGGGAGAAAAGGGAAGTAAGGATGATGCGCTGCCCACTAATATGTGGGAAAAGGAAGCAAGAAGGGAAAAGAGAAGTAAAAAGGGCAGAAAAGGATGAAGATAAAGAAGTACTAAGAGAATTAGTGCCCAAGAGATTTTGGAAGTGGAAGAAAGTATTTGGGAAGAAAGAGTCAGAAAGAATACCAGTACAAAAGGCCTGGGATCATGCAATAGAGTTGAAGGAAGGGTTTACACCAAAGAAGGGGAAGGTATATTCATTATCAAGAAAAAAAAGAGGAAGTACAAGCATTCATAGAAGATCAACTGTGAAAAGGATATATCTAACCCTCCAAATCACTGCAAACCTCACTAGTACACTTTGTGGCAAAAAAGGATAGTAAAAGGAAGATAGTACAAAACTATCATTATATAAACTAGTAAACAGTAAAAAATGGATACCCATTGCCACTTATCACAGATATTCTGGATGGAGTAGGGAAAAGGAAGGTGTTTACAAAGTTAGATCTGAGATCGGATTACAACAATGTCAGAATCAAGGAGGGAGATGAATAGAAAGCAGTATTTACTATGCACATTAGAGCATATAAACCCACAGTAATGTATTTTGGGTTAACAAACTCCCCCACTACTTTCTAGACAATGATGAACAATCTCTTTCAGAACCTTATAAATCAGGGAGATACGGCAACCTTCATTGATGACATCCTAGTAGCAACAGATACAGAGGAGAGACATAATGAGTTGGTAGAGGAAGTATTAAAAAGGTTGAAAGAAAACAACCTATTTGTAAAACTAGAAAAATACAAGTGGAAAGTAAGAGAGGTAGAATTCCTGGGGGTAGTAATTGGGCCAAGAGGAGTAGAAATACAAAAGGAAAAGGTGGAAGGAGTGCTAAACTGGCTGGCACTGAGAAATGTCAAAGAGATACAGAAGTTCCTGGGCCTAGCTAACTACTATAGAAGGTTTATAAAGGACTTTGCTAAAATAGCAGCGCCATTACATGTGCTAGTCAGAAAGGAGCAGAAGTGGAAGTGGGAAAAGGAGCAAGAGAAAGTATTTGGAAAACTAAAAGAAGTGTTCACAACAGAACCTGTTTTAGCAATATCAAATATAAATAGAGAGATAAGAGTAAAGGTGGATACCTCGGACTATGTGACTAGGGGAGTATTGTTATTGAAGTGCAAAAATAACAAGTGGAGGCTGGTAGCCTTTATTTCAAAGTTGTTAAATGCTACAGAGCAAAATTATGAAATCTACGACAAAGAAATGTTGGCAGTTATTAGATGTCTTGAGATATGGAGGCATTACTTGGAGGAAGAAAAACTGGAATTCGAAATGTGGATGGACCACAAAAACCTCCAGTATTTTATAACGAGTCAAAAGTTGAATCAATGACAAGCACGATGGGCCTTATACCTATTACAATTTAACTTTACCTTGAAACATGTTCCAGGAAAGAGCATGGAGAAGGCAGATGGACTGAGTAAAAGACCGGATTGGCAAGAAGGGATGGATAGGGATAATGAGGATTGAACACTAATAAAACCTAAGTGGGTTAGAGGGGTAGAAACGATGATAGAAGAAGAAAATTTGAGAGAAAGAATAAAGAAGGCACAGGAAGAAGACGAAAAGGTAGTAAAAATAGTAGAAGAACTAAAGAAAGTAGGGGTAAAGGTATTAAGAGACAAGGAATAGGAAATAGAGGATGGAGTAGTACTAAAGGAAGGGAGGATATATGTGCCAGAAAGGGAACTTAGAGAGGAAGTAATACGATTACACCATGATACCCTAGTAGGAGGGTACAGAGAGAGATAGAAAACAACAGAGCTAGTTACCAGAAACTATTAGTAGCCAGGAGTGATGAAAGAAGTGGGGAGATATGTGGATGGATGTGATGCCTGTCAGAGATACAAGAATTGGAGCGAAGCACCAGCAGGAAAGTTGATGCCTAATGTAATCCTAGAGAAACTATAGAGTCATATTTCAGTAGACTTCATTACAAAGTTACCATTAGCTCAGGGATATGATATGATTTTAGTAGTATGTGATAGGTTTAGTAAAATGGCATATTTTATAGCAACTACAGAAAAGACATTGGTGGAGGGACTTGCAAAGCTGTTTTGGGATCAGGTATGGAAGTTACACGGACTTCCAGAAAGTATCATATCAGATAGAGGGGTGCAGTTTGCAGCGGGAATAATAAAAGAGTTGAACAACTTGCTAGGGATTCAAACAAAACTTTCGATGGCCTATTACCCACAAACAGATGGGCAGACAGAAAGGGTAAACTAGGAGTTAGAGCAGTACCTGAGGGTTTTTATTGACCACAGATAAGAACAGTGGCCGGATTGGTTAGAGACAGTAGAATTTGCATATAACAACAAAATTCATGTGACAACAAAAGTATTGCCATTCAAAGTAAACTATGGCCAAGACCCAAGGATGAAATTTGAGGGAAGAAGGAAGGGAAAGTATGAAGCGGCAGGGAAGTTCATAGAGAAGATGAGGAAGATCTAGGAGAAGGCAAAAGCAGTGCTAAGAAAAGCACAGGAGGAAATAAAGAAGTTTGCAGACAGGAAACGAGAGAAGGGCGAAGAATACAGAGTAGGGGACTTAGTACTGCTAAGTACAAAGGACTTAAAATGGTAAATGAAGGGGAGAAGATCGGAGAAGTTGACAGAGTGCTTTGTAGGCCCCTATAAAATTAAGGGAATCATCTCTAGTAATGCAGTAGAGTTAGAATTGCCTAAATTGATTAGGATATACCCTCTAGTAAATGTAAGTAGAGTACAACTCTACAAACCACAGGTAAAGGGGCAAAAGAAGATATTACTGAAACCAGTCATTATTGAGGGGGAAGAAGAGTTTGAGGTAGAAAAAATCTTGAACAAAAGAATAGTACGAGGAAAAGAGAAGTTTTTGGTGTGATAGAAGGTGTTATGAATATCGAGTGGGACTACAACTATTATCAGCCATGGTCTAATAATGAGTGGTTAGTAGACGAGATGTTGGCAATGTTAGACGAGGACATTATTATGTAGTAATGCATTGAATAATGTTTGAGGACTCTAAGAAATAATGGACTCACAGAACGGACAGAACTCTTCGGAGAAATCTCGGACTTACTTTCTATTTTTGGACCTGTGCCAAATGGGACAATACCGGACTAACCCATTATTAGGACACTGACTCGACTTGTCACCCCTAGGACTTCTGTCACTGATCTGTTACTTAACTAGTCACTCTTAGTTACAAGTAGTGTTACCACATTGTAACAAAGTCACAATATCTAGTTAGGATAAATACAGACTAGAAAGAGAAGGGAACGGCAAGTTCTCTCTTTCTGTATTCCCTTTGTAAAATCCTACTCTGAGGAATCGGTACTCTTACTTGTCTTAGGACAATCTCAAGGGTACTACTCAAAGTCTCGTTAACATCTTTCCTCCGATATAACTTCACTGAAAACCTTAACCGGATCCTCTAGCGAGGAGTGTGAAGATATTAAGTGTTAGATATAAGCTTCAAGTTGAACGTATTCAACTGTGAGGTTTAGAGTCTTAATAGAAGGGGTATATGGTGGAAGAAGATACATAGGAAAATAGGGAGAATTTAGGAAACGCAAAAGAACTGGTAGAAGAGTTTGAGAGGGAGTATGGGGAAGAAGTAGAAGAACTTAGACAACAGGAGCTGGAAGAAGAAGAGAAGGAATTTAGCCAGGAATTGCTAAGGGAGTTTACAGCAAAATTACTATATGGTTGGGGGAGAAGAAGGTACAAAAGAGAGAGAGAGAAAAGGTAAAACGAGAATTGGAGATAATGGAAAAATTCCTTGGAACAAGAAATCTTGAAGGGGGGACTATGTTATGAGAGCCCCAGAAAGGAAAGAGTTTCCCGTGCATTTGAACATTTGATCTCCAACATCAAATCATATAACAAAGACAAGACATAAATAGCATGGGAAAATCAGGTAATTATATCACATAATAAAGTCATGTGATCATAGAATGTTCTGAAAGGACATGTGATCATGTAATAGTAGAGCACAGCTACTTGTAAAGTAGTATAAGTAGGTAGTCAAATCCAATAGAGAACTCTATTGAGTTCTTTCTAAATACTCATCTTGAGTAGACCTTGAGTTATCAAGACTTAGCGTTAACATTAGAGAGGCTATGTGACAATGATCTAGAGAGATCTTATATTCATTTTACAACAACCAACATATATTTTATTGGAGCTACATATAATTCTACTTTTACTTATAACCTTTATCTTTGATTATCTCTTCTCAAACCTTTAGCATGCAATTGGGAGCTGGCACATCATTGTCTTGTTTATCCCAGTGTGCAATTCCCTTTTGTACCCTTTTAGCAAACTAATTGTTCAAATGCATAAAAAGTTATTTTCTCTTATAATACTAATTATTCAAATACACAGGAAATTATTTCCTTCTTGGGCTCCTCATAACAGATGACTAAGTTCAAATCTTGGGTATTATCTACATATTAGATAGAGATAGAATTGACAAGAGTAGCTAATTCCAAGTCTGGGCTATTATTAATTTTATAAAGATTATCTGTATATAGTGAGTATCACAAAAGGCCACTTACTATTTGTGATTGGGTTGAAAGTTAATTCAAAAAGTGCTTATAAGCAAAGTTTAGACAGTGACAAGAGATGTTGTTAAGTCTGAGGTCTAACTCTTAGACAAGAAGTTCTTATATACAGAAAAGTGATAGTTTGTATACTAGAACAGGCCATCACATGCTACTACCTATTGTTCTACATATGGTAGTGCCTTTGTACTCTAAAATGCAATAACTTAACCATATGAAGGCTGTCCTTTGTTCTAATTAAAGGCAGATGACTATCTATAGGTAATTAATGAAGTCTATGTACAAATATTGAGGTCTTCATATCTCCACTAATATTAATTACCTTGAGGTCATTTTAGGTTCATTCTGAGCATGATGAGAAGGGCTTCTGCTGAGCCTAAAACTGAAGCATCAATCATGGCAGTTTCTGAGATATTAGTAATTTAATAAATGGTAATATAGTAGTTACTTGTTGATTTGCTTAATATCTCAGACAATATTAATTGCCTTGAGACATGACTGGCATTGATCAAAAGGTTTTTTGAGGGCTTTCTATAGCTGTTGAGACCATGAGAATTGTTGCAGAATTGATGGAGATATGGCTAAATAAAGTTTATAACAATAAGTAATGCTAGATCCCAATTGCTATCTCAAATATTGAAGTTACCTGTCATTATGATGATATTGTTTAGATTGGCCTTAGTATCCTTTATGTCATGACTTGGCAAAATGGCTAAGTCATTATTTATATTTCTTTTTTTTTCTTATTTGGACTTACTACACAAGGAAGTAGTATGGGAAAGTATTATATGATAATGTTATATGTCACAATCACATGTCAGATTACATCACATGGGTGTCATATGATGGTGTCATATGATGAGTGTGGGAAAGTAGTACACAGACTAGGTAGTAGTTGTATAAGTAGTATAGAAAATCTAATAAGAACTCCATCAAGTTCTCCTTGTTAACTTAAACTTGGAGAGTAATTAAGTCATCTCAGGCTAAGTTGCTACAGGTAGGTTTTTTTAATTACCTCTTCAACTTGGTTGTGGGTAATAGAGGAAGATACATCATTAGCTAGGTAAGAGATTCCTAATATCTTCAGATGGAATTTAGATTAGAAGAGTCTAGGGAATAAGACATTGTTTGAATTTATGGTGTTCATATCAGATAAAGAGACTATTTGGTTAGTAGTAATAATAATGCCTTTGCTGTGTTACAAACTTCATTTGGTCATATCTCCATCAATTCTTCGACAATTCTTATAGTCTCAAAGGCTATGGAAAGCCCTCAAAAAGACATTTCAATCAATGCCAGTCACATCTCATGGCAATCAATATTGGCTGAGATATTAAGCAGATTAACTGGTAACTACCATGTTACTGTTTATTAAATTGCTAATATCTTGGAAACTACCATGATTGATGCTTTGGTTCTAGGTTCAGTAGAAGCCTCCTTTATAATGCTCAGAATGAGCCTAGAACAATCTCAAGGCAATTAATATTAGTGAAGATATGAAGGCCTCAATGTTTGTACATAAACTTTATTAATTACCCATAGATAGTCATTTGTTCTTTTCTTAGAACAAAGGACAGCCTCCATATGGTTAAGTTATCACTATTTTAAGTACAAAGGCACTACCATATGTAGAACAATAGGTAGTAATATGTGATGATCTGTCCTAGTACACAGACCATTACAATTATATATATAAGGACTCCTTGTCTGAGGATTAGACCTCAGACTTAACAACATCTCTTGTCACTGTCTAAACTTTGCTTATAAGCACTTTTTGAATAACTCTTCAACCCTATCACAAATAGTAAGTGGCCTTTTGTGATATGCTGTCTAAGAAAATATAATTAGCTATGACAATAGATTTGATGAATTTAAGGAGTCTGTTAATGTTAAGTATCAGCATACATAACAATGGTGTTAATGTTGTCTTGGCTCATGATCTGCTTCCTAGAGAGGCCTTAAGTGATCATAATTTTGAGTGTGTCTTTTGATTGGAATTATATGTAACATTATGTATTTCAATAATTTTCTTTGCTGACAATTTAGGAAAAGCCTCTTTAATCTTTAGAATATCTTCAGTGTTTCCTTTGGTGGCTTGTGC
>Ga0157361_1000870_pt1 | contig 10911 bp, 9 predicted proteins | sample AttlaeALBM2_FD_111481 | JGI IMG/M metagenome (GOLD analysis project Ga0157361, IMG submission 111481) | Fungus gardens microbial communities from leaf cutter ant in Ribeirão Preto, State of São Paulo, Brazil - Atta laevigata ALBM2 | ecosystem: Host-associated > Fungi > Mycelium > Unclassified ...
ATGAGTAAGCCAGAGAGCTGAGGTAGAGGAAGAGCAGAAATGGGATATTTGGATGGCATTCTGGGAAGGAGATGCCATAGTCACATATATATATCCATCAAGTTCATTACCAAGTACCGATCTTATGCACGTGACCCTGCCTTTTGATTTGTGATCAGCAAGACGAGAACCGGCATTGCCTCTTTCTCTCATTCTAACACGATTCCTTTTACTATCACCATCCCCTGGGGCGAGATGACCCGCAGGGATCATACTCTACCCAACACCTCTCACTAATATTGTCATAATGTCACCTATCCACTTTATTTCTCATTGCCCTTTGGGGCAGCACATTTGTGCATTTATGCATCGGGGGCATGACTACCACTGCATGTCCCCTTTGCACCTGCTCTTTGCTCTGCTCTTTGCTGAGGCTGGAAGAGGGCACCATCTGGGGACTGAACTAATGGCTGGAGGGAATCCACTCTCAAAAAGAATCCTATGAACACTCTGTCACTGAATGACACCCATATGGAAGAGCTCCCTATAGCTCACCACAAGTACATGTGTTCCTCTACAAAATCTGGGTATCACCTTTGGGAAGTATATTAGGGCATGGTAGGTACAAAGATGAACTGATTTGAGCTCTCTCTTAGGGTGGGATATCCCTGAGAGAGTCACTGGTACCCTTGAAAAGGGGTTTGACCAGAGTACTCATCTTGGTGTCTGTCACCTGATCCCAATGGGATTGTTCCATGACAATCAAGTTCTATGGCAGGGGCTAAAGGCTAGGGTGGGGTAGTAGATATCATGAATGGAAGGAGTAGGAAAGTCTTTAGGTGAATAAATGTTTTTGGAAGGTAGATATTTGGCAGTAAAGAGTTTGTCATTTAATGTAGTTTTCTTATTCTTTACTGCCTAGGCTACTAATTACATGTTGGTACTTAGGAGGTATATGTCAGTGAGCCAACTCCTGAGCCAGAATAAAACCAACTGCTCTTTATTAGTATTTGACAAAAAGAACTCAATAGAGTTTCCATTGGATTTTCTACACTATATATACAATTACTATGTGGCTATGCTCCTTATCTCCCATGGTCTCCATATTACTTGTCAACTGACTTCTTTATTATATGCTATGACTGTGATGTGACCATTCTGTGACCACTATCACACCTTTTTTTTGTGACTCTGTGACTATCATGTGATATCTTCCCATGCCCCACCTTAGTAATAAAAGAAAAAAAAGAAAAAGAAAAATTAAATAATAACTTAGCTGTTTTGCCAAATTATAACAGTATACTTATAACATATGCCATAGGATTTGTCACCATGTCCCCCAATTGCCTCCTGCTCATTTGTATTTAGAGTAGTTAGCTTTATAATTGATGATTTTTTAAAAATAATAATAATAATTACCTCTTTCTCTTATACTACTATCTTATATGGTCCTAATAGAGAATTAGTGAATATACTAAACTTTCCTTCTCATAATCAACTAATAGCACTCTGAACAACAAGTATATTAGTCAAGACCCCTTCTCATTAATAGAAGTTGATGCATTTGCTTATAGAGGACATTCCCCAAATATCAATTACAATCAACAAAGATCTCAATCCACTGAGTCTACTGAATCTGGTGAATTCAAAGCCTTCTCTATGGACTATACAGATAGGATGCAAGCTCAAAACCACCAGTCATGGGCCAATCAACTTAAAGAGGAAAAACAGAATATTTTCTCCTAGGTCAATATATCTTATGTTCACAATGAGGCTAACCTGCCCACCCATTCACCTCATGTCAATAGTACCAACTATTCAGTTTCTTTTCCAGATCTAGAACCCTTGGCTATCCCATATCAGACAAATCAATCTGCAGACCCACAACTATGGGATAGAAACTTTAATTCAATCTCTCTATTTGGTACAGATGAATTCCTAGTAGGTAATACCAAGAACATTATATGCTCTCTTCAAAGAAGTACTACCTTCATCAAACAAAGGTCTCTAGGTGACAAAAGCAGTTAAGATATCTCTCAAATCTCAGAATTTGGCTTCACAGCATAAGATCCCATATTTTCAATCTATAGCTCTGAATAGGACAAACTCATAGCAAGCAACAACTCAAGGACTTTTTGACATCTAGGATCCTCTCACCTATTCCTCCTAGATCTAGCACAAATGTCTTAACCAAATCTAAATATTACAACAATATCAAGTCTTTTACATAAGTCACCAAAGAAAATTTCAAAGACATATTGAAGATAAAAGAGATCTTTTCTAAACTGTTGACAAAATGCACAATGTTATATACAATACTAATTAAAAGATATGTTCCAAGATCAACATGACCACTAAAGTCCACTCTAAGTCTGAGTTGACAAGAAAAACTCAATGGAGTTCCCATTGGATTCTATATACTACTTATACAACTATTACATAGTCTGTGCACTACTTTCCCATACTCACCATGTGACCTGTCATGTAATGTGACCATATGACTTTCCCATTTCATGTGACTGTAATACTTGTGATATGACACTTTCCTGTACTTTTTATATGTAATAGAAAAAGAAAAAGAAAAAAAATATAAATAATGACTTAGCTATTTTGCCAAGTTATGACACTACCCTTCTCTTAAGTTTCCTTGTCCCAAGGATTTATAGCTTGTAATATGGGTCAACCATATTGTTTATTTTGTCTTTATCTTCCTCCATCTATTCCCTAATTTCTGACTCCTTTTGCTTGATTTCTTCTTCTTTTTCCCTTATTGTTTCTAATGCTCTTCTCTCATTTCTTTGTTTTTCTTTCTACTATTTCCAGTTCCTCTCAAGTCTTTTCCAATATTCTTCATTATACTTCTTATCTATTATGACTTGGCAAAATGGCTAAGTCATTATTTCTTTTTCTTTTATCTTAGACTTACTACATAGAATAGAGTACAAGAAAGTATCACATCACATAGTCACATAGTCATAGTCACATGACAAGAAGTCATAGCATCACATCATATGATGTCACATGATGGTCACATGATAGGCATGGGAAAGTAGTGCATAGACCATGTAGTAGTTGTATAAGTAGTGTAAAAAATCTAACAGGAACTCTATTGAGTTCTCTTTGTCAAATGCTGATAAAAGAGCAGTTGGCTTTATTTTGGCTCAGGAGTTAGCTCACTGACATTATCTAATTACCCAAATAATTTCTTTGCTGTAAACCTTCCTGGTAATTCTTCTTTTTTAAATGTTTCTTTTTCTTTTTTCTATCTATTTACTTTCTCTATATTCTATTGGTACTCCTTTTCAAATTCTTTGATTGCTTTCTTTGTATTCTCCAAACTCTCCTTTTCCTCCCAAGTATTTAATTCTACTGTGAATTCTTTCCAGCATACCAAGTATTTATCTTTCTCTCTAATCTGCTACTTGTTTAGAATTTTCTCTATCTTCTATTTTTCTTCTCCTTCAATTATTACTAGAGCTGGTTGCTCCTTTCTCTGCTCTTCTACTTGCCTTACATAGCATTGTATTCTACTAACATTTACTACTAGATATATTTTTACTATACTAGGTAATTCTAGTTCTACTGCATTCGAGGATACTATCTTCTTTATCCTATAAGGGCCAACAAACCTCTTTGTCAGCTTTTCTATTCTTCTTCTAACCATTTGGTATTTCAAGTCCTTAGTACTAAGCATAACTAAGTTCTCTACTCTATAGTCATCAACTTCTGCTTGTCTTCTATTAGCATATTTCTTTATCTCTTCTTGTACTTTTCCTAGCATTGTTTTTGCTTCCTCCTGAATTTCTTTTATTTTTTCTATGAATTTTCCTACCCCTTCATATTTCTTCTTCATTCTTCCCTTGAATTCTATCCTAGGGTCTTGCCTATAATTTGCCTTAAAAGATGACATTCAAGTCCTTGAGTATGCTTTATTGTTGTATACAAACTCTGTTGTTTCCAACTATTCAGGCCATTGTTCTTGCCTATAATCAATGAATATTCTCAAGTATTACTCTAACTCCCAGTTCATCCTTTCTATTTGCCCATCTGTTTGTGGATGAAATGCTATTAACAATTTACTCTCAATCCCTAACATCCCATTCAGCTCCCATATTAAACCTACTGTAAATTGAGATCCTTTATCTGAAATAATGCTTTCTAGTAGCCCATACAGTTTCCACATATTATCTCTAATTAGTCTTGCTAATCCTTCTGCTAATGTTTTCTTTGTAGTTGGTATAAGTGATAAAGTCTACTGATATATGCATCCATGGTTTCTCTGGAATTGAATTTGGCATTAACTTTTGTGCTGGCTGTTCTGTGCAGTTTTTATTTCGCTGATAGGCATTACATTCTTCTATATATTGTTTTACCTCCTTTGTTACTTCTAGCCACCAAAAATTGCAAGTAACCAGTTCTACCATCTTCTATTGCTCCTATGGCCTTTTACTAGCATATTATGATGCAGCCTAATTATTTCTGTTCTAAGCTTATTATCTTTTGGTACATAGACCTTTTCTTCTTTGTATATTACACTATTGACTTCTTTCTATTCCTCATCTCTTGACATTTTTACCCCTGCTCACTTCATCTCTTTCACAGCCTTTATTACTTTATTGTCCTTTACCTTTGACTTTCTAACTTCCTCTAGTAGATTTACTTTATCTACTAAGATTTCTACTGCCTATGTTCTTCTTACTTCTAACCATTCTAGTTTCACCAATATCTCATTCTTGTTGTCTTTTTTCACTCCAACTTTCCAATCTAGTCTTTTACTCAAACTGTTTGCTTTTTCCATCTTGCTTCCTAGAACATGCTTTAGTATAAAATTGAACCTAGATAGGTATAAAGCCCATCTTGCTTGTTTCTGATTTAACTTCTGCACTTTTATAAAGTATTCAAGATTCTTGTGATCTGTCCAGATCTTGAACTTAATTATTGCTCCTTTCAGGAAGTGTCTCCATGCTTCTAAACATCTGACTACTACTAACATTTCTTTGTCATGTATCTCATAGTTTATCTTAGTATTACTTAGAGATTTTGAAATAAAAGTGACTAGTCTCTACATCTCATCTGAGCACTTCATTAAGAGTACTTCTATCACAGTTCCTTGTGACCCACAGCCACAATGGCCCTACAAGAAGATGTCATCTGCTTAGTCATGCTATTTACAACCATTTTCTATTCTTTGTACTGATTTACTAAGACCTTTAGCTATAAACTAGCACATTGATGTTAATACTCTAGTTTTGTCCTCCATCTAGTAGACTCATTTGGAATCCAGTTGAAATTGTCCTCATTATTCTCAACCCTAGTCTATTACAAATAAAAGGGCAATAGGTAGAGGTTGGTTCAGCTAGTTAGCTAAGACTAAGCCTAGTCACTCTAGAGTTCCTACTTGACAACTTCTCTAGTTACATAATTTGAAGTATTTGCTTTAACCCTAAACTCTTTGTCTAAGTTTGGTGCTACTAATACTAGTTTTATCATAAAGACCTGTTTACACTTGTCAAATGCTTACTATTGCTCTACTTCCCATTGCCACTTTATGTCCTTCTTCATGAATATATTCATTGGCCTTGCTACTTGAGCAAAATCTTTGATAAACCTCCTATAATAATTTGTGGGACCTAAGAATTTCCTGATATCTTTTATATCTTTGGGCTCTGGCCAACTAAGTACTCTATCCACCTTTTCTTTCTCTATTTTTATTCTGTTGGGTTTTATAACAACCCCTAGGAATCTTATCTTCCTTACTTTTTACACATATTTTTCTGGCTTGACATATAAGTTATTTTCCTCTAACTTTCTCAATATTTCCTCCATGATTTTATTATATTCTTCCTCAGTTTCTATCTCTACTAATATATCATTTACAAATGCTACGACTTTTCCTTTGTTGATTGGGTCCCTTAAAATTTCATTTATTGTTACCTAAAATATAGCTAGTGAGTTTGTCATTCCAATGAATATCACAGTTAGCTTGAAAGAGCCCATATGCATTGTAAATACTCCCTTCTACTCATTCCCTTCCTTAATCCTTATATTGTTGAACCCCCACCTCAGATTCATTTTAATAAATACCTTTTTGCTATTCATGTTGTCGATTAACTCTGTAATTAATAGTAATGGGTAATTATTTTTCACTATCTAGTTGTTTAGGTTACAGTAGTCTATTACTATCTGCTTACTTTTATTTTTTTTTCTATGAAAAATACCAGTGATATTTGAGAGAATTTGGATAGTCTAATATATTTCTCTCTTAGCTAGTTCTCTATGAACTTTTGGACTTCCTCTCTTTTATTCTTGGATAAAGGATATATTCTTCCCTTTTGTGGTTTAAACATCTCCTTGAGATCTATCATGTGATTCCAAATTTTTCTTGTTAGTATCCTCTCTGATTCTACCTTTCCAAATACTTTTCTCTACTTTAAGAACTTTTCTGGGACTAACTCTTTCATTTTCCTATGATCCTCTTCTATTTCTTTTTCCTTTTCCCAATCCTCTTTATCATCTATTATTCATTTGATGATTTTCTCTTTCTCTTAAGTTACCACTTTTTTTTTCCCTTTTGACTTTCTTCTTTTTCTACTTTAGTACTACCCTGCTATACAAGGGTGGGCACATTGTCATTTTGACCTCCCTAGTTTCCTAATTTATTTCTGGGTTATATGCTTATAACCACAGTATTCCTAGTATCACCTTTGTCTTTCCTAGGTCGCATACATCCATTCTCATTCTTTCTACATAGCCTTTATAGTACACATTTGTTTTCACCTGATATGTAATAGCTCTTTTACTACTATTTGTTCTATTGATATTTCTAACTATTATTGGTCTCTTTAGCTTCTGCAGCTTAAACACATATTTTGCTACTGTCCTTTTGTTTATAAACATCCCTGTTATGCCACTATCCAAGAGCACTTTGACTGTTACTCCTTCATGGGTATTGACCTTTTCTACTCTAATATTCAACTATACTTCTCTTAACATTTTGAAGGTTCTCCTGACCTTCCTTTGGCTATTCCTCTTTTTTGTTGCACTTTTCAACTCTCCTGGTCATGCACTGCTGTTATTGATAGACTATGATAGCCCTTAATGATCACCTAAGGTAGATGTTCAAGAAGAACTTAATGGAGTTCTTCATTGGATTGCTTGACTACTTATACTACTTTACAAGTGGCTATACACTACTAGTCCATGATCACATGTCTTTCTGGAATGTTCTATGATCATATAACCTTGTCACATGATCAGATTACCTAAGTTCCCATGCTATTTATATCTTGACTCTGTTATATAACTTGATATTGTGGATCAAGTGTTCAAATGCATAGGAATTTATTTCCTTTTTGGGGCTCTCATAACACTAAGTTCTTTAAGTCCTTGGCCAACAGACTAAATATAAAGTTACACTTTACCTCAGGGTACTACCCAGAGGCCAATGGCCAGACAGAACATACTAACCAGATACTGGAGCAATTTTTAAGAATCTACTACAACTATTAGCAATCAGATTAGCCCCAACTACTACCCCTGGCAGAATTCACCTACAACAATACCCCATCATCCACCACCAGGACCTCCCCTTTCTTTACCAACAAAGGGTACCACCCAAGAGCCTAGTTCTAAGTCCAGAGAGAACTGTTATGACTTAGCAAAATAGCTAAGTCATTTTCTATTTTTCTTTTTGTTTTGTTTTGTTTTATTTAGTCACTAAGGTAGAGCATGGGAAAGTATCATGTGTTAGTCACATAGTCACAAAGCATGACATTTGTCACACACACAAGGTCATGGTCACAACATGTGATGAGGTAGACACATGACAGGAATAATATGAGAACTATGGGAGAATGTTGTATAGCCACTATAGTAAAATGTATAAGTAGTATACAGAATCAAATGGAAACTCTATTGAGTTCTCCTTGTCAACTCTGACTTGGAGTAGATTTAAGTTGTCACAGCTAAAGTCTTACAAGAACTACCTCAAGGAACAACTAATAATTTCATATCAGACTTAAAAAGGATACATGACAAACTGAAACAAACCATTCAGATGGCCCAGTATTGCTACCAAATTGCTGCAAACAGGAAGTGTTCCCTAGATCCTGAAATCCAAGTGGAAGACCAAGTTTTTACCTAGCAAAATTCATTAGGACCATCTGACCATCTATCACAAAAGGCCACTTACTGATTTGTGATATGATATTGGAATATTCAAAAAGGCTTAGAAAGTGAGTTTGAGACAGTGACAAGAGATGTTGTTAAGTCTGAGGTCTAATTCTCAGACAAGGAGTTCTTATGTACAGGATTGTGATGGTCTGTGTACTAGGACAGATCATCACATGCTACTACCTATTGTTCTACATATGGTAGTGCCTTTGTACTCTAAAATGCAATAACTTAACCATATGGAGGCTGTCCTTTGTTCTAAGAAAAGGATAGATGACTATCTATGGGTAATTAATGAAGTCTATGTACAAACATTGAGGCCTTCATATCTCCACTAATATTAATTGCCTTGAGGTTGTTTTAGGCTCATTCTAAGCAGTATGAAGAAGGCTTCTGCTGAGCCTAGAATTAAAGCATTGATCATGGTGGTTTCTGAGATATTAGCAATTTAATAAACAGTAACATGGTGGTTACTAGTTGATCTGCTTAATATCTCAGCCAATATTGATTACCTCAAGTTGTGACTGGTATTGATCAAAAGGTTTTTTTGAGGGCTTTCCGTAGCCTTTGAGACTGTGAGAATCATTGAAGAATTGATGGAGATATAGCCAAATGAAGTTTGTGATACTATTTAAAAAATTAACAGAATGCTACCTTGGCCTGTTCAAAGTACTAGGCAAACCAGGGACACATTTCTATCTAGTCAAGCTTCCAAACTACTTAAGAGCTATCCACCTCATCTTCCACATATCCCAACTGGAGCTAGCACACTTTAGCTGGATCCTAAACAGAGATAACATACCACTGCCACCTATTGAGATTGATGGACACCTGGAATTCAAAATTGCACAAATCCTAGATGCAAAACTTGATCAGCAAAGAAGAGACCTCCTAATGTATCTCATACAATAGGCAGGTTATAAAGGATCTGCTAACCTATCAAATGCCCCTAAACTTGTTAACAACTTTCACCACCAATACCCTGGGAAACCAAGCCCTAGGAGCACTGCCAGACCCACAAACTCACCACATTGCTTGGAAGCCAGCATTGTCAATAATCACTGAGAAAGTTAAGTTTATGGCCACAAGAATATGGCCATAAGAGGGAGTACTATCATGCCCCTATAATACCTCAGACACAGGATGATGTGTATGCAATGTTGATCATAACACATATACACTGGACTATCCTTGGGTTCCTGTACATATGCTTATGTCATCAGGAAACTCGACGCATGTCCCAGCTGCTTCCCTCATATGTACTTATTATAGCTCCTCTGTTCGGGAAATTCCTTAGGAACTATAAAAGACTTACTATTAATTAAATGACTTAGTTTCATTCTCAACTAGGGTTTTCAGACAATACTAGTTCTCCTCCTCTTCTTTACAGAATTTATCTCTACTGTCCAATAAACCAATTGTTTTTCTACTGGACAGAGTACAGGAAGGCACAATTAAAATTGAGACCAAGCTCACAAGAGAATCCTATGTTGAACTACTGGATTCTGACAAATACTATAACTACTCTGAAGGATATTATTTGATTTTTTATAACTTTTCTCCTGAGAAACCGTCATCAATAAAAGATAAGAGAGAGACAGGAATGAAAAGATTCATGGTTCTTTTTTCAAATATATGAAATAGAGGAACCATATAAAGAGCAGAGAGAATTGGGCAAAAAGCAGATTTTTGAGTGAACACTAATGTCTATATTGAACAGTGGTGACATGAAATGATTCCAAATATATTAAGTATGTCTGTTAGTTAAGTAGTTAAAGAAGAAGTAAGTGAGTTTGTCATTGAAGCCTACTTTGGCCATAATTAGAGAAAGTAGTTGGTAATTAAGCAAAGGAAAAAATTAAGCAATGTTGTCAGCATCTAAAGTCCAATGACCGGAATTAAGCCAACTGTCTCTTTGTTCAGAGTTTGACAAAGAGAACTTGATGGAGTTCTCACTTAATTCTCTACTACTTATACATTTTACTACTATGACTATGTGCTTGCTCTCCCATGGTCCTCATGTTACTCTAGTCATGTGATACTCTGTGACTGTGACTCGTGTGATATGACATTGTGACAAAGTCACATGATACTTTCCCACACTCCATCTTGTAGTTATAAGTCCAATAAGAAAAGAAAAGAAATATAAATAATAACTTAGCCATTTTGCCAAGTCATAACAAATGTTAAATGCCAGGATATTTGTATATAGTTCAATCTAATCTGCACAAACCACATAGGTAAGAAATACTCCTGTATCAGTAGTAGATTGCTATTAAATACCACCTAGTTGATTAGAATGCAGGAAATTTGATGTGATAGAGTAGACTTGAATTCTATTGCTTATAGCTTTTTCAATGAGTTTTCTGATTATGTTGAGTAGTATGATAGGTTGAAAGGATTTAGGAGTATCATATGAGAGTTTGTTGGGTTTTGAAATGATAATAAATGACAATTTCTTAAAGTGCATAGGATAATAGCTAAGATTGATATATGTATTGGCTATGTTAATGATGTTGGTCATATATTCAATATTATTTCAAGGTGTCTCTATGAAAGGTAATCTGAGTGTTATGAACATCGAGTGGGACTACAATTATTATCAGCCATGGTCTAATAATGAGTGGTTAGTAGACAAGATGTTGGCAATGTTAGACGAGGACATTATTATGCAGTAATGCATTGAATAATGTCTGAGGACTCTAAGAGATAACGGACTTACAGAATGGACAGGACTCTTCGGAGAAATCTCGGACTATC
>Ga0157361_1000871_pt1 | contig 10898 bp, 10 predicted proteins | sample AttlaeALBM2_FD_111481 | JGI IMG/M metagenome (GOLD analysis project Ga0157361, IMG submission 111481) | Fungus gardens microbial communities from leaf cutter ant in Ribeirão Preto, State of São Paulo, Brazil - Atta laevigata ALBM2 | ecosystem: Host-associated > Fungi > Mycelium > Unclassified ...
CGTTCGCTGGAACGCTGGGTCGACAGCTTCAAACGCCTGCACATCGGCTTTGGCGGCGCCGAGATGAACCTCGATCTGCTGGTGCGCAAAGGCAAGTATGAGAACGGCTTTATGCACGGCCCGGTGCCGCCGTTTGTGCGCCAGGGGGAATGGGTGCCGGCGCGCATCAACTTCACCAGCCTGGCGCAGCCGGGGCAGGTGGGCAGCGGGGCTTACGGGCTCAACACCCTGTTCCACGAGGGCGGCCATGCGGCGCACTTCGCCAACATTCGCCAGAATGCGCCGTGCTTCTCGCAGGAGTTCCCACCGACCTCGATGGCCTATGCCGAAACCCAGTCGATGTTCTGCGACAGCCTGCTGGACGACGCCGACTGGCTGAAACGCTATGCGAAAAACGCCGCCGGCGAAGCGGTGCCCGATGCGCTGATCGAAGCCGGCATCGCGGCGCGCCAGCCGATGCGCGCGTTTAACGAACGCCATATCCTGCTGGTGCCGTACTTCGAGTGGGCGCTGTATCAGTGGGATGATGAGCAGCGCACGCCGGAAGCCATCACCGCGCTGGCGCGCGAGGTCGAGCAAAAGATCCTCGGCATCAGCGGCAGCCCGCGCCCGACGCTGGCGATCCCGCATCTGCTGTCGCTGGAGTCTGCCTGCTCTTACCAGGGCTATCTGCTGGCGATGATGGCGGTGGAACAAACCCGCCAGTTCTTCCTGCAGCGCGACGGTTACCTGACGGACAACCCGGCCATCGGCCCGGATCTGGCTCAACACTATTGGCTGCCGGGCAACAGCGTCAGCCATGACGACACGCTGCGCAGCCTGACCGGCGAAGGGTTCAACCCGGACTCTCTGGCGCAGGCCTGTAACCAGACGGTGGCGCAGGCGTGGCGCGAGGCGCAGCAGACCATGGCCGCAGCCGCCGCGCGCCCGCAGCCGCCGGCGGATTTCGATTTGGAGGCGCACATTCGGGTGGTGGACGGCGAGACGGTATTGGCGGACAACGCCGACGGTGACGAACGGATGTGCCGCGACTTCGCCGCGGCGATAGAGGCACGTTTGGTTTAAGGCTGACAATAAAATCCACGCGGCAGCGTGGATTTTATTTAATGGTTAAAACCGGGCGTTATTTTATTCGAAATAGACGTCGGGATTATCAGCCAGGGACACGAAGCTCTTGGTGTTTCTGTCCAGCGTACGAATTTCGCCGCTTTCGATGTCGTACACCCAGCCGTGCAGGCGCAGCCCGCTGTTGCGCAGACCCACCGCCACAGAAGGGTGGGTTTTGATATTATTTAGCTGGGCGATAACGTTCTCTTCCACCATAGCGTTAACTTTGTCTGTTTCGCTATTCCAGGTTTTCTTCTCGACCACCGCTTTGGCCGCATCCGCGTAGTGCAGCCAGTGGGCAACGGCAGGCATGGGATCGAGGCATTGGCAGGACGCGATAGCCTTCATGGCGCCACAGTTCGAGTGGCCACAAATCACGATATCAGTCACGCCCAGCGCCACCACCGCGTATTCGATAGTCGCAGAAACCCCACCCGGCTCCGGGCCAAAGGAAGGGACGATGTTACCGGCGTTGCGGATAACGAACAGTTGCCCAGGCTCTTGCTGCGTCACCAGCTCGGGCACCAGGCGGCTGTCAGAACAGGAGATAAACAGCGCTTTAGGATTTTGGCTGGAGGCCAGGCTGCGAAAGAGTTCCTTACGCTGCGGGAAAATCTCTTTCTGGAAACTGAGGAAACCTTCAATAATATGTTGCATACAACGCTCTCTGCATCTGTAGTCTGCGTAACATGATAATCATCCTCTCCCGTTAGTCCAGCAATGGGGTGGTAAAAAAATGTGTGCTCATCCCCCCTGCAAACCCCATTAAATACGGGGTTTCTACCCGTTTTCGGCAGCATTGTCCGGTTCGTTTACGCGTGGGGTGCTGAAGAAGCGGACAGTAAGAAACTCGCTGTCTTGCCTGTTCGGCGCTAACGATGAAACCGTGTTACGGTTGTTCATCCAAGAGCCGCGTAACCCTAAGGCAATGAAATGAAAAAACTGACTTTTTTAGTGGCGTTGGTATTACTGAGCGGCTGTGTGCAGGAGCGTCCCTGGTTCTATCCGGCAAATGTCAGCGTTAAAAACAATCGCGTATGCATTAGCGTGCCGGACGATATTGCCGGAAAACGCGAGCTGGTGGGCATCGGAATTTATCAACCGGGGGTCGGCGGGAAGGCGGAATGGTCCACTTCTGTTGCGCCAGGTCAGCAACCGATAGCGGTCATGCCAGGCGAATGCTTGGCGGTGGCTTTCGACGGGTTCCAGATTGGGCATAGCTATTCGGTTGAGATTGCGACGGTCGGCAATGCGTCAAATGAGGCGCCGCGCAAATATTGGACTGAATTTACATTGGTTGCTGACAAAGCAGACGGTAAGAAACTCGCTGTCGTACCCATTCAGCGCTAATGCACTTGAACATAAAAAAAGCCCGCCGGGGTGATAGCCGGCGGGCTTTTTGACGTCTGGGGCGGTGATTATTTGTAGATAACCGCGGTGGCGTGCATCAGGTTGTTACCGCTGGTGGAGGTGATGGTGAAGGCCTTGGCGCCTGCCGCATCGGCTTTGGCGGCCAGTTGAGACTTCAGGCTGCTCAGGTCGGTCGCGCCGCTGGCGACGATCACGCCGGCTTTTTCGAATTGGGCGGCATCTTGGGCGCTGACGTGCTCAGCGGCGAAAGTGGTGAAAGAAACGGTGGCCAGGGCGATAGCAGCAGCAAAAGTTTTGATGGTTTTCATGTTCGTCATTCCTGTCAAAGTGAATTAGGGAGAAAGGGGGTTGCCTTTCGATGGGAAGATTATTGCGCAGTGACAGGCGGGATGAAATCGGAGAGTGTTGATGGTTTTGTTCATATTTTTTGATTATTTATTCCCCCGTTCATCTTCTGCCTAAACGGGGGGAGACGATCAGCGCGTCGGGCGCGCCAGATCGAAACGGTGCTGTTCGGAAATGCCATAGTAGGCGGTCGGGCCGCCGGCACGCAGGATCGGTTCGGCGGCGGCGGTCTGGTAGACGCCGTGTTCGTCCAGCAGCGCCGGATCGAGGTGCACCGCCACCACCTCGCCCAATACCAGCCAGGTTTCCACCTGTTCACCGGCGGCGGTTTGCAGCTGAATGCACTGGGTCAGGCGGCATTCGAAGTTCACCGGGCTTTCGGCCACGCGCTCGGGTTTGACCCTGCGCCCGGGCAGCGGCGTGACGCCGGCGAAGGCGAATTCATCCTCGCCGCGCGGCAGGTTGATGGCGCTGTTGTTCATCGCTTCCGCCAGCGGGCGCGTCGCCAGATTCCAAACGAACTCGCCGGTTTCCACGATATTCGCCACGCTGTCTTTCCAGCCAGTGCTGGCGAAACCGATGATGGGCGGGCGATAGTTGAAGCAGTTGAAAAAGCTGTAGGGCGCCAGATTGCGCAAGCCGGCGGCGCTGCGGGAAGAGATCCAGCCGATGGGGCGCGGGCCGACGATGGCGTTCAGCGGATCGTGCGGCAGGCCGTGGCCGGCGGCGGGTTCATAATAATAACGAGATTCACGGCTCATGGGGGACCCTGTGGCAATCGATGAAGCTTTCATTGTGCCGGGTTTCCCGCCGCTGCGCCATTGCGGGCGGGATGTGTTATCTTACGCGTCGGAAATACCTTCAAGAGAGCCCGTCACGGTGGAAAAAAAGAAAACCTTCCCGCAGCAGAAAAGCGGCCTGCATCCGCGCAACCGTCATCGTTCGCGCTACGACTTCCCGGCGCTGATCGCCAGCTGCCCGGCGCTGGCGCCGTTCGTGAAGCCGAACGCCTGGGGCGATGTCTCGGTGGACTTCGCCGATCCGGCGGCGGTGAAAATGCTCAACCGTGCGTTGTTGCAACACTTTTACGGCATTGAACACTGGGATATTCCGGCGGACTACCTGTGCCCGCCGATCCCCGGCCGCGCCGATTATCTGCACCACCTGGCGGATCTGCTGGCGACCAGCAACGGCGGTGAGATCCCGCGCGGCAAGGGTGTGGCGATCCTCGACGTCGGCGTCGGCGCCAACTGCATCTACCCGATCGTCGGCCTGCGCGAATACGGCTGGCGTTTCACCGGGTCTGAAATCGATCCGGTGTCGCTCAACTCGGCCAAGATGATCGTCGAGATGAACCCGACGCTGCGTAACAGCGTGCGTCTGCGGCTGCAAAAACAGCCTGAGCTGATTTTTAGCGGCATCATCGGCGCGGCCGAGAAATTCGACGCCACCCTGTGCAACCCGCCGTTCCATGCGTCCGAGCAGGAAGCGCGCGCCAGCACCCGCCGCAAGCTGCACAAATTGGGCAAAGGGGAAGTGGCCGCCAAGCCGGTGCAAAACTTCGGCGGCAAGAACAACGAGCTGTGGTGCGAAGGCGGCGAAGAGGCCTTCGTGCGCAAGATGGTGGAAGAGAGCGTCGGCAAGGCCAATAACTGCCTGTGGTTCACTTCGCTCATCTCGAAAAACACCACGCTGCCGGCCATTTATCATGCGCTGAAGGTGGCGGGCGCGGCCGAGGTGCGCACCATCGAGATGGCGCAAGGGCAGAAGATCAGCCGCTTCGTCGCCTGGACCTTCCACGACGCCGAGCAACAGGCCGCCTGGGCAGCCGAACGCTGGCGCTAACCCTTCCGGCGCCGGTTATCCTGCCGGCGCCGACAAAAATCCGCATTTTACCTTTCAATTTTCATCACTTACGTTATTCTCAATACGGGTTTAGTAATAAAAATCTTAGGCTGTTGGTTTATTTAAATTCTAATAATTACTTTACTGAATAAATAAATTTAATCCGGTTAATAGCAATAACCAGAAGGAACGGCGCTGCCCGTTCCTTCCGCGATGGCACGTCTGCGTGTGGGCGCGGCATGTGGCCAGGCAAAAATAAGAAAAGCGCCATCATCTGCCACAAGGACTACACCTTATGCTGTTACGATTCAGTCAGTTAACTACCCACAAAGGCGCCGAGCTGAGCGCGATAGAACACGCCGTTCCGATGATCGTCTTCTCGCCCGACGGCACGGTCTTGCGCGCCAACGATCTTTTCCTCAGCACGCTGGGATTTCAACGCGATGACGTGATTGGCCGGCATCACCGTATTTTCTGCGATCCGAACTATGTCGCCAGCCCGTTATATCGCAAGCATTGGGAGACGCTGAATAAGGGGCAACCCATCACGGACACCATAAAGCGCATCGCGAAAAACGGCGAGGCGGTATGGCTGCAGGGCACCTACGCGCCGGTGCTGAATAAACAGGGTAAGGTGGTGGAAATCGTCAAGATCGCCAGCGAGGTGACCGAGCGAGTGACTCAGGCGCAGGAACACCGCAGCCTGCTGGCGGCGCTGAATCGATCGATGGCGATGATCGCTTTCACGCCGCAGGGCACCATTGTCAGCGCCAACGACAATATGCTGGCGCTGATGGGCTATCGGCTGGAAGAGGCGTGCGGGCAGTCGCATGCGGTGCTGTGCCCGCCGGCGTTCGCCGCTTCCGACGATTATCGGCGGCATTGGCAGCGCCTGGCGCGCGGCGAGTTCATCACCGGGCGTTTTGAGCGTCTCAACCGGCGCGGCGAACGGGTATGGCTGGAGGCCAGTTACAACCCGATCCTCGACAACGAAGGCCAGGTGGTGAAAGTGGTGAAGATTGCCCAGGACATCACCCGGCTGATGCAACAGCAGCAGCACGAAGAAGAGATGGTGCGTAACGCGCATCATCTGTCGCTCGATACCGATCGGCAGGCGGCGCAGGGCGCGATCATCGTGCAGCAGGCGGTGAAAGGCATGCAGCAGGTCGAAGCGGCGGCGCGCGAAACCTCGGACGTGGTCACCGAGCTCGGTAAGTGTTCTCAGCAGATCGGCACCATCGTCGAAGCCATTCGTAAAATCGCCTCCCAAACCAACCTGCTGGCGATTAACGCCTCGATCGAAGCCGCCCATGCCGGTGAGCACGGGCGCGGTTTTGCGGTGGTCGCCAACGAAGTGCGCACGCTGGCGGAACAGTCGCGTAAGGCGGCGACCGAGATTGAGCGCATGACCAAGTCTATCCAGCAAGGCGTGGCGGCGGCGATTGCCGGCATGGCAACCTGCGTAGAGCAGGCCGGCGGCGGCGTGGCGCTGACCCACGATGCCGGGGAAGTGATCAACCAGGTCAACATCGGCATGCACGACGTCGTGAAACTGATGCAGGCGTTTACGTCGGTGAAGCAGGGCGACGCGCTGCACTGAGTTTTCACCACGCCGCCCGCCGAAAACAGGGGCGGCGTTTTTATCTTCCCGCCGATTCACACGCCGTTGAGCCGTGGTTCAATTTTACCGGCCTATGCTATCCTTAAATGTGAACGAACGTTCGTTCATTAATGTTTATTCGATGGCGCCAGGCGCCCCCCTTCACCGTTTCGGGAGTTGTCGATGGGAAATCGAGAAAAGATTGTCAAGGCCGCGCTGTACAGCTTTACCCATAAGGGATTTCACCAGACCAGCATGCGGGATATCGCGCAGGCGGCGGGCGTCAGCGTCGGCAACCTCTATAACCACTTTACCGGCAAGGAGGCGTTGATCGGCGAGATTGCGCTGCTGGAAAACGGCGTATTCACCGAGTTTGCCGCCGGATTGTGGGCCGACAGAAAGCGGCCGAAGCAGGCGCTGTCGGCCTTTTTTACCGCCTATCACGCTTTTGTCGCTGAGCCGGCCAATGTGCAGCTGTCGGCGGAGATCGTGGCGGAGGTGGCGCGCAACCCGGCGTTGGCCGAGCCGTTCGGCGCCAACCAGCGGCAGCTGATTGAGGCGCTGGCGACGGTTATCGCCGAAGCTCAGCAAACCGGTGAGATTGCACCGGCGATAGCGCCGTTACCGCTTGCGCAGCTGGTGTTGGACGTGATCGAAAGTCAGGCCTGGCGGCAGGCGATCTTTGCGTCGTCCGCGCCGGAGGAGACCACGCCGGTGCGGCTGTTGGAACAGCTGCTCTACCGGCATCCCTAGTCGAGGTGGATATGCTGCACATTGAGCCGTACCACGATGCTGACCGCCTGCAAACGGCGGCGCTGATCTACGCTGCGTTCTGCGACAAGTTCCAGCGCGCGCGCCGTCTGAGCCCCCGCCTTCAGTGGCGTCTGTTCTATCGGCTGTGGCGTTGGAAGCAAGGCGGCAGCCGGGAGCGCAGCTTCGTGGTGAAGCAGGATGAACAGGTGGTGGCGGCCTTTGCCCTCAATGCGGCCGCTGGCGAGAACAACGCCGGGCGGCGTCCGCATGCCTTGCCGATTTGGCGGCTGTGCCGCTGCTATGGTTGGCTGAACGTTTGGCGCATGTATCTGCAAATGGCGGTGTTGCGGCACACCCCGGCGGCCGATGAACTGTATCTCTCTTACCTGGCGGTGGACGAGAATCAGCGCGGCAAAGGGGTGGGCAAGCGGCTGCTGCAGTGGATGAACGACTACGCTGCCGGGCAGGGTTCGGGGCGGCGCCTGAGCCTGCACGTCAGCCGGCGCAACGTGGATGCGCTGCGCCTGTATCGGCGCTGTGGTTTTCAGGTGCGGCGAGAAGAGCATTACGCTGCGTTGGGATGGCTGTTCGGTCAGGCCGACTGGGTGTTGATGGAGAGACTCTGCGGGGAGGCGACGTGCGCAAAATAGGACTGTGCAGTGTGGTGCTGTTTCTGCTGGCTCTCGGGTGGGTCATTTTCGTCAACGACTTTCGCTTCGTCACCGAACCGATCACGGTGATCGCCGGCGGCAACCGGCTGACCGGCACGCTGGTGTTGCCGCAGCATGCGCCGGTCAAGCCCGGCGTTGTGGTGTTCGTGCACGGCGATGGGCCGGCTAACGCCAGCCGCGACGAAGGCTATTTCGGCATTTGGGAGGCGATGGCGCAGCAGGGCTACGCGGTTTTATCCTTCGATAAGCCGGGCGTTGGCGGCTCGGGCGGCAACTGGCTGCATCAGACCATGGCGGATCGTGCGCGGGAAACCGCCGATATCATCGACTGGGCCCGGCGAGACGGGCGCTTCGATGCGCGCTGCGTGGGGCTATGGGGCACCAGCCAGGCGGGGTGGGTGATGCCGGAGGTGGCGCGTTTACGCCCCGATATCGCCTTCACGCTGGCGCTGGCGCCGGCGATCAACTGGCTGCGGCAGGGGCGTTACAACACCCGCGCGGCGATGGCGGCGGCGGGGGAAGATGAAGCGAAAATCCAGGCGCGCGAAGCGCACTGGCGCCATATCCAGACGCTGCTCGAGCAACCGGACGGCTACGCGCAGTACCGCCGCGAGTATGGCTCCGCCGCATTGAGCGCCGACCGCTGGCGCTTTATCCGCGCCAACATGGCCAGCGACGCGACGGCGGGGTTGCGGAATTTCAACACGCCGGTGCACCTGATCCTGGGCGGGCGCGACGTCAACGTGGACGCGGACGAAACCGAGCGCGTGTATCGGCAAACGATCCCGGCCTCGCTGCTGACGGTAACGCGCATCGACGAGGCCGACCACGTGATGATCAAACCGCTGTTCGCCCGCCATCCGTGGCTGATCAACGTGGTGGGCCTGTTTGCGCCGCGCTCGGTGCAATACGACGCCTACCGACAGGACGTGGCGGCCTTCCTGGCCGCTCAGCCCTGCGGGCGCGGGCGCTAACTGCCGGGAGCCGCGGGCGGTGCCTGTTCTTCGTGCGGCTGCGGCGCGCGGGAGATCTGCATCGCCTGCTGAGGCATGCCGATGCCGGCCCGATCGAAATGGATTTTCACCAGCCGATCGAGGGCGTATTGCACCACCCACTGTTTCAGCGCCTGCGTGCGCACCGTCACGCGGGTGGTGAACGAGCGGTCACCCAGCGCCACCACGCCGTTGAAGACCGGCTCGCCAATCAGGAAATGTTTCACCTGTTCATCCTGCTTCAACGCCGCGACGGCCTGATGCAGCACCTCATTGACCCGATCGATGTCCTCGTCGCGGCTGACGGTATAGTTGGCGCGATACACCCCGAACTCTCGCGCATAGTTGGCCAGCGTAGTGATCGAGGAGTACGGCACGATGTGGTAGACGCCGTAGTCGTCGCGCAGGCCGATCGAGCGGATGGTCATGCGCTCCACGGTGCCGGTGATGCCGCTGACGGTGACGTATTCGCCGGTGTTCATGCCGTTTTCGAACTGGATGAACACGCCGGTAATCACGTCTTTCACCAGCGTCTGGGCGCCGAAGCTGATAGCCAGCCCCAGCGCGCCGGCGCCCGCCAGCAGCGGCGCGATGTTCAGCCCGACCTGCGACAGCACGATCATCACGGTAATGGTGCTGATAACGATAGCCAGCACGTTGCGAAACAGCGTCAGCAGCGTGCGTTCGCGCGCGCTCGGCCGCACGCCGTTGCTGAGCTCCAACGCCAGGCGGTGCTCGATGATGCTGGCCATCAGCGTCCAGCTGAAGACGGCGATCAGCAGGATCAGCAGGATATGCACCAGCCCGCCGAGCGTCCGCTGGCCATTTTCGCTGCCTGCCCACTGGTACAGATTAATCAGGTGCCAGGCGTCAAGCAGGAACAGCGTCACCGCCAGCACCACCATCACCCGCAGTATCTTCAACCCGTTAGGAATATAGGAGTTGATGCGCCGCTCAAGCATCGGATAGCGCAGATTGACGTCGGTCGGCAGCGAAATGCGGCGGAAAATCCAGCGGGTCAGCATGCCGGACAGCAGAGCGCCGACGCCGACCACCAGCAGGCTTTTCACCGTGGCGCTCATCATAAAGCGCAGGCTGTTGCCGATGTCGAACTGGGACAGCACGAACAACACCAGAAAATAGGCGATCGCCAGCAGGTGCCAGATATGCCCCAGGCCGCGCAGGATCACGCTGAAAAACGCCATCGACCGTTCGGCCAGCAGGTTGATCTGTTGCTGTATCGGCTTGCGGTTGTGCAGGATCAGCCAGATGGCATACAGCGTCAGCGCCAGCATGACCACCAGGTTGACGGCGGCGGCGGCCGGGTAGCTGATCTGCACCGCCACCACCGGCACCACCACCATCAGGCCGTAGCCGATCAGCCCGCTGAGCCAGGCGAGACGCGTGTTCCAGTAGCGCGCGCTCGGGTCGCTGAAGGGGAAGGGGCGCAGGTAGTCGAAGTTGGGGGCGAAAATCAGCCGCAGCACCGCCTTGAAGAACTCAATCACCGCGAAGGCGCTGAGAAACAGGGTCTGCAGCCGCAGAATGGTGGCGCTGTCGGCGTGGACGTGGCGGGCGAACAGGTTGCCCGCCGCCAGCGCCAGCAGCAGCACCAGCAGATCGACGGCGAAAGCGCCGAGAATGGCGGCGGGGCGTTTATACCACGGGCCGCGCTGCAGCCGGGCGTTGTGCCCCCAACTGCCCATGCGCTTGTACAGCGGCGCGATCAGCCGCCGGATCAGGTGGAACAGCGCAAAGGTGACCGCCACCGTCAGCAGAAAGTAGCCCAGCGCGCGGAAAAAGCCGGCGGGATTGAAAACGCGCTTCGGGCCGGAATCGATCAGCTTTTGCAGCGCGCCGAGCTTCTGGTTAAAGGTGCCGATGCCTTCCTGCGCCAGCGAGTTCAGGCTGTCGCTCAGCGTCGCCGGCGTTGATTCTTCCGCCGTTGCCGGGGCGGTGGCGGGGGCGTCGCCGGCGGCCTGTTTCAGGTGGTTGATGAGTTCCGCGCGCGCTTTGTCGTCCTGCAGCAGATCGGCCAGCGCGGCGTAGGTGGCTTTCTGCTGATCGCTTTTGTCGGTGGGCGCGGGCGGTGCGTTTTGCGCCAGGGCCGGTGGTGCGAAGACGTTCAGGGTCAGCAACAGCAGCAGGAAAAGCAGGTGTTCTCGCAGATGAGAACCTCGTCGGGAGTCTGCGTTTGGCGGCATTGTTCCTCTC
>Ga0157361_1000872_pt1 | contig 10893 bp, 15 predicted proteins | sample AttlaeALBM2_FD_111481 | JGI IMG/M metagenome (GOLD analysis project Ga0157361, IMG submission 111481) | Fungus gardens microbial communities from leaf cutter ant in Ribeirão Preto, State of São Paulo, Brazil - Atta laevigata ALBM2 | ecosystem: Host-associated > Fungi > Mycelium > Unclassified ...
CTTTCCTCCTCCGGAGTCAACCACTTTTTTCAGCGTTTTCTCCGGCGGGGTGAACTGCTTCACGCCCTGCTGAGCCCGTCTGCGTTGCCGCTTTGCCGTCTCAGTGGTGGCGCATTATAGGGATCCGGATTTTTTGCACAACCCCTTTTTTCGATCTTTTTTACTGAGTGGTGAGTTTTCACTCTTTTCGCTGCGAACACGAGCGATCTGCTTAAAAAGCAGCTTGTTTAGCAGCCTGATAAGCCGCAGGCTTAGGGTATTAACAGAGAAGGAGAAGGATCATGTCTGTCGCTTTGCGATCTTATAAGCACTACTTTCCACAAATTGGCGATCGCGTCATGGTAGATAGCAGCAGCGTTGTTGTCGGTGATGTTCATCTTGCCGATGACGTAAGTATCTGGCCGCTGGTTGCCATACGTGGCGATGTGAACCAGGTTGTAATTGGTAAAAGAAGCAATGTTCAGGATGGCTGTGTACTTCACGTCACGCATAAATCCGCCAGCAATCCGGCAGGGTATCCGCTGGTTATTGGCGAAGATGTCACAGTCGGACATAAAGCTATGCTGCATGGCTGCCATATTGGCAATCGTGTATTAGTTGGAATGGGGGCGATTCTGCTTGATGGAGTTATTGTCGAAGATGACGTAATGATCGGTGCGGGTAGTCTGGTGCCCCCCGGAAAACGTCTTGAAAGCGGCTACCTCTATCTGGGCAGCCCGGTCAGGCAAGTGCGTCCGCTCAGCGAGGCTGAAATTACCGGCCTGCTTTACTCAGCGAACAACTATGTGAGCTGGAAAAATGATTATATAGATCAGGGCAACCAGAGCCAGCCTTGATTATCGATCCTGTCATCCCGAATTAACGTCTCTGCTTCATCTTCCAGATCCCAGCGATGAGCGACAAATAGCGCCATCGCTTCGCCCTCACCAAACCTGGCGCGTAGCGCCTCCTGCGAAATGGCACAGTTCATTCCCATACCATTTATCTGTACCGGAAAAATCACCGCCTGCTGCTGTGCATCCCACGTTTCGCGATCGGGAAACTGTATCGCCTGATTCACGACTGCATCGCCTGCTTGAGTCTGGCAATCACCGGCGCGATCTCTGGCATTACACCATGCCAGAGCTGGAAAGCATGTGCTGCCTGCCCCACCAGCATGCCGACGCCATCTGCCAGCTGCTGGCTACCCTGCTGCTGGCACCAGAGCAAAAACGGCGTCAGTCCTTGCTGATAAAACATATCGTAACAGCGCACCCGAGCAGAGATCAGCGTTTCCGGCAAAGGCGGCACCTTGCCATCCACCCCGCTGGAGGTCGCATTAATGACCAGATCGAAATCCTGCTCATCCAGCTGGTCAAAACTTGCGGCAGCAATCGCGCCGCTGTGCTGGAAAAGCTTGGCCAGCTGTTCCGCGCGCTGCACCGTACGATTGACCACCACCACAGAGCATCCTAAAGAGAGCAACGGTAAAATCACGCCGCGTGCCGCACCGCCCGCCCCCACCAGCAAAATACGATCGCCGGGGCGGATCATGTGCTGACGTTCCAGATCGCTTAGCAGGCCAATGCCATCTGTATTGTCACCGAGGATCGTGCCGTCGCTCCTCTTCTTTAGTGTGTTAACCGCACCCGATAAGGCCGCACGTTCGCTGAGCTCATCAGCAAATTCCCATGCCTGCTGCTTAAACGGCAATGTAACGTTTGCGCCTCTACCCTGAGCGGCGAAAAAAGCCGCAATAGTTTGTGGAAATTCATCAAGCGGCGCGCAGATGCGTCCATACGCATGTTCGATACTGGTTTGTGCAGCAAACTCCGCGTGGATAAAAGGTGATTTGCTATGTGCGATGGGGTTGCCAAAAACCGCAAAGTTTTCCATGAGTCAGCCCTGACGAATAAGTTCGCCGCTAATAACGTCGCGAATTTCAGAAGGATTCAAGCGTCCACCGGTTTCCGCCTGTAAAACAGGGAATTGCGGACCAAACTGCTGCGCCACTTCAGCCGCGTTACGGCAGGGTGGCTCACCCGAGAGATTGGCGCTGGTTGAGACCAGCGGTTTGCCAAAGCCGCGGCACAACGCCCGGACCTCCGGGTGATCGCTGACGCGCACAGCCAGTGAATCGAATCGGCCGGTCAGCCAGCGCGGCGTATGCGGCGAAGCAGGCACAACATAGGTGACCGGGCCAGGCCAGCTGGCAAACATCCTTTCTCGCTGCAGTACCGTCAGTTCACGATCGGCAATATAGGGTTCCAGCTGTGCATAATCAGCAGCGATCAGAATCAGCCCCTTCTCTACCGGGCGCTGCTTAAGCGCCAGCAGTGCCATAACGGCGCTTTCGCTATCCGGATCGCACCCCAGGCCGAATACCGCTTCGGTCGGATAGGCAATTACTTTTTGCTGCTGCAGTTGTTCGAGACAGAAGTCGAGGCTTCCTGGTAAATATGGGCTCTGATTCATGATGACTCTTCGTTCCGGGCAACCGGTTTGCCACAGCGTTTGCTGGCGCAAAAGCGTTTCATGCCCTGGGCTGTTTTCTTTTCAATTAATAATGGGAACTGGCAATGCGGACAAACACCTTCTACCGGCGCCGCATTGACCGCAAACTGGCAATCAGGATAACGATCGCAGGCGTGGAACGTTTTGCCATAGCGCGAGCGGCGCTGTACCAGTTTGCCACTGCTGCACTGCGGGCAGGCAATCGCGGTTTCATCAGGTTTATCGATGGTTTCAGTGTAATCACACTCCGGATAAAGGCTGCAGCCGACGAACATACCGAAGCGCCCCTGACGCAGCACTTTATCCGCGCCACACTGTGGACAGGCATGGCCTTCCAGCACTTTAACGATATGTCCATCACCCTGGCCTTTCAGCGGGCGAATGTAATCACAAGTTGGGTAGTTAACACACCCAAGAAATGGGCCATGCTTGCCGGTACGTATGACTAATTCTGCCCCGCAAGCGGGGCAGGGTTCGTTTTTACGCACGGTAAATAACGCTGGTTTACTCATATTACCGAATGCATCAATCGCGAATTAATGCAGCATACCTTCATTGACGTCGAATAACAGTTCTTCCATCTGCTGATAGGCATTTTCACATCCGGGAATGTTGAAAAGCACCATCAGCACCACCCACTTGAGATCTTCCAGATCGAACTCCAGGGTATCAAGGGCCATCACACGTTCAATAACCATTTCGCGCGTTTCCATGTTCAGCACCTGAATCTGCTCCAGGAACAAAACAAAGCCGCGGCACTCGGCATCTAAACGCTGACTCTCCTCTTCCGTGTAGATTCGCATTGAGAGCGGATCATTTGCCAGCAGCACGGGCGCCACCAGACCGTCCTGATAATCTGCCAGTCGTTCAAGCCAATTCAACGCATTGTAGATATCTTCACGATGAAAACCGGCATCGGCTAAATCATCGGTCAATTTATCCTGGTCAACGCGCATTTCGGCTTCGTTGTGGATATAAGTCTCAAACAAGTACATAAGTACGTCGAACATGGCATGCCCTCCTCAATCGGACATAGCCGCCGGGTACAGCTGCGATCCATCCTGCTAACTCCAGCTCCAGCAATTGCGCTGCGGTGGCTGGCACAGGTTGGCCGGCACGTTCAGCGACGACGTCAACAGGTGTAACCTCATCACCTACGTTAGCCAACACGCCTGCAAATGGCAATGGAACATCGTCACTGTGTTGTGAATATATTGTTTCCGAACTGCTAACTGGCAACCATTGCAGCGTAGAGTGCAGGTCCTCGAGAATATTGTTGGGATGCGCCACCAGCAGCGCGCCCTGCTGGATGAGCCAGTGGGTCCCTTCACTGCCCGGATTGCCCAGAGCGCCGGGTAGTGCATAGACATTGCGATTTTGCTCCAGCGCACAGCGCGCTGTCACCAGCGAGCCGCTTTTTAGTGAGGCTTCAACCACTAACACGCCATGACTTAATCCGCTGATAATACGATTGCGGCGCGGAAAGTTAACTGCGAGCGGGGCCATATTCAGTGGCTGCTCGGAAATTAAGGCTCCGCCCTGTTCAGTAATCTCACGTGCCAGCGCCTGATGACTTTTGGGATAGATATGGTTGAGGCCGCTGCCCAGCACGGCGACGGTTTTTCCCTGTGCTTCCAGTGCAGCACGGTGCGCCACGCCATCAATACCGCGCGCCAGACCGCTGGTGATGGTTAATCCGCTTAAAGCCAGTTGCTGGGTAAACCAGCTTCCCCACTGCTTACCGTACGGTGAACAGTGACGACTGCCCACTACCGCCAGCTGCGGCGTGGCAAGCGCGGATATATCTCCCGCCACATACAGTACCGGTGGATACCGGCTAATCTCGGTCAGCATGGCCGGATAGTTCGCATCAATACAGGTGATGATGTGATGTTGCTCAACCTCCAGCCACTGCAGCGCGCTTTCGAGCTGGCGCGGACATAAGCCAGAAAACTGTTGCCGCTGCGCGTCACTCAGCCCGTGCACCTGCAACCAGCTATCCTCAATTTCATCCGCATGTTGTAACGCCATGGCAAAATGCCGGGCGCGCTGGCCACTTAAACCATGTACATTTGCCAGCCTGAGTATCCGTTCCGTTTTATTCATGCTGCGCTCCCTGTCAGCCGTGCCTTGATGCGGTGCAATGCTGTCAATCAGGTCCTAAAAAGTCTACAATATGAGGCAATAATCTTTTCTTTAACGCATACAGATCTGGATATTTATGTCAGTTTTGCAGGTATTACATTTCCCTGATGATCGTCTTCGCAAAATTGCTGCACCGGTTGCGGCAGTAAATGCTGACGTTCAGCGTATCGTCGACGATATGTTTGAAACCATGTACGCCGAAGAGGGCATTGGCCTGGCAGCAACGCAGGTTGATATTCATCAGCGCATCATTGTGATTGATGTCTCTGAAAACCGTGATGAGCGCCTGGTGCTGATCAACCCGGAACTGCTGGAAAAACGCGGCGAAACCGGGATTGAGGAGGGCTGTCTGTCTATTCCGGAGCAGCGCGCCTTCGTACCTCGCGCCGAGTGGGTCAAAGTGCGTGCCCAGGATCGTGACGGCAAAAGCTTCGAGCTGGAAACCGATGGGTTGCTGGCGATTTGCATCCAGCATGAGATCGATCATCTCGACGGCAAGCTGTTTATCGATTACTTATCACCGCTGAAACGTCAGCGTATTAAACAGAAACTGGAAAAACTGGTCCGCCAGAATGCACGCGCATCCTGAGTGCTAACAGAAGGTTAAACTGTGTCTGCACCGCTAAAAATCATCTTTGCCGGTACACCTGACTTTGCAGCGCGTCATCTCGACGCGCTGCTCGCTTCTGAGCATCAGGTGGTTGGCGTCTTTACTCAGCCCGATCGTCCCGCCGGACGCGGTAACAAACTTACGCCGGGTCCGGTAAAAGTGTTAGCACAGGCGCATAACGTGCCGGTCTTTCAACCGAAATCGCTAAAACCTGAAGAGAATCAGCAGCTGGTTGCCGACCTGCACGCCGATATTATGGTGGTAGTCGCTTACGGGTTGATTCTGCCCAAAGCGGTGCTGGATATGCCGCGGCTTGGCTGCATCAACGTACACGGCTCCCTGCTGCCACGCTGGCGTGGCGCAGCGCCGATCCAGCGTTCATTGTGGGCTGGCGACAGCGAGACCGGCGTAACGATCATGCAGATGGATGTTGGCCTGGATACCGGCGACATGCTGCATAAACTCTCCTGCCCGATTACGGCGGAAGATACCAGCGCATCGCTGTACGACAAACTGGCTCAGCTTGGCCCGCAGGGCATGCTGCTCACGCTGGAGATGCTGGCAAATGACAGTGCCACGCCAGAAGTACAGGATGAAACGCAAGTCTCTTACGCGGAGAAACTCAGTAAAGAAGAGGCGCGTCTCGACTGGTCGCTTTCGGCCGCTCAGCTGGAGCGCTGTATCCGCGCCTTTAATCCCTGGCCGGTGAGCTATTTTACGGTGGATGATCAGCCGGTGAAAGTGTGGCAGGCGAGCGTGCTACCACACCAGAACAAGCAACCCGGTGAGATACTGCAAGCCGATAAACAGGGTATTCAGATTGCTACGGCTGATGGCGTACTGAATCTGCTGTCTCTGCAACCCGCGGGTAAAAAAGCCATGTCGGCGCAGGACCTGCTCAACTCGCGTCGTGAATGGTTCATCCCAGGAACCGTTCTGGCCTGACTCCCCAAGCCCGGTAACGCCGGGCTTTTGTTTGATGAATAAATATGAAAAAAGCTACCAACCTGCGCAGCCTTGCTGCGCAACTGATTGAACGCGTGGTCGATAAAGGTGAGTCCCTCAGCGCCATTCTGCCTGCCGCCCAGAAAACGCTGGCGGATAAAGATGGCGCGCTGCTGCAGGAGTTGTGCTTTGGCGTGATGCGTACGCTGCCGCAGCTGGAAGCGCTGATCGGAAAGCTGATGGAGCGTCCGTTGACCGGCAAGCAGCGCGTACTGCACTATCTGATCATGGTGGGTTTATATCAGCTGCTCTATACCCGCGTACCTGCGCACGCTGCACTGGCCGAGACCGTCGCCGGTGCTGAAGTGTTGAAGCGCGGTAATTTGAAAGGTCTGCTCAACGGCGTGCTGCGCCAGTTTCAGCGTCAGCAGGAGGCACTGCTGGCTGAAGTCGATCAGGGACCACAGCGTTACTGGCACCCGGGCTGGCTGCTGAAACGTTTGCAGAGCGCCTGGCCAGAACACTGGCAGCAGATTGTCGAAGCCAATAACCAGCGTCCGCCTATGTGGCTGCGGGTCAATCTTCAGCATCATCACCGCGATGCCTGGCTTGCCTTATTAACGCAGCAAGAGAAAACGGCCTTCCCGAGTGATGCACCACAGGCGCTGCGTCTGGAATCGCCCGCCCCGGTTAGTCAGCTGCCGGGCTTTGACGAAGGTTGGGTCACCGTGCAGGATCTCTCTGCTCAGCGCTGTGCACTGCTGCTTGAACCGCAAAACGGCGAGCGCATACTCGATCTTTGCGCTGCGCCAGGGGGCAAAACCACACACATTCTGGAAATTGCACCGCAGGCAAAAGTACTGGCAGTAGATATAGATGAACAGCGACTGAAGCGGGTGACCGAAAACCTGCAACGGCTTGGCTTGCAAGCAGACGTGCGTCAGGGCGATGGCCGTACGCCAGAGCAGTGGTGTGGCGATGAGCAGTTCGACCGTATTCTGCTGGATGCGCCCTGCTCGGCTACCGGTGTCATCCGCCGCCATCCGGATATTAAGTGGTTGCGCCGCGATCGCGACATTGCCGAGCTCGCTGCGCTGCAACGGGAAATTCTGGATGCGGTATGGCCACGACTGAAATCCGGCGGCACGATGATTTATGCTACCTGTTCGATTCTGCCTCAGGAAAACCATGAACAAATCAGTGCATTTCTGGCCGCGCACGATGATGCTGTAGCCGAAACGCTGCCGCAGGGCCAGCATCATGGCTGGCAGGTTTTTCCGACCATCGATGGCGGCGACGGTTTCTTCTACGCTAAGCTGATGAAAAAGTAGTACTGCGCACTCTGATACGAGCAACTTAACGATGAAAATTATTATCCTCGGCGCGGGCCAGGTGGGCGGCACGCTGGCAGAAAACCTGGTGGGTGAGAATAACGACATCACCGTGGTTGATAGCGATCCTTCACGCTTACGCGTGTTACAGGATAAGTTTGACCTGCGCGTGGTGCACGGCCATGGCTCACATCCGCGCATACTGCGTGAAGCCGGCGCCGAAGATGCAGATATGTTAGTTGCGGTGACCAGCTCTGACGAAACCAACATGATCGCCTGCCAGATCGCTTACTCACTCTTTAATACGCCAAACCGCATCGCGCGTATTCGTGCAGCAGATTACCTGCGCGATGCGGAAAAACTGTTTGTGCCCGAAGCGGTACCGATTGATCATCTGATCTCCCCTGAGCAGCTGGTCATCGACAATATCTATCGGCTAATCCAGTATCCGGGGGCACTGCAGGTCGTAAATTTTGCCGAAGGCAAAGTGAGCCTTGCCGTGGTGAAAGCCTATTACGGTGGTCCGCTGGTTGGTAATCCGCTGTCAATTCTGCGCGAACATATGCCGCATATTGATACGCGCGTGGCGGCTATTTTCCGCCAGGATCGCCCTATTCGCCCGCAAGGCTCAACTATTGTTGAAGCGGGTGACGAAGTTTTCTTTATAGCTGCGAGTCAGCACATCCGCGCGGTAATGAGCGAGATGCAGCGGCTGGAAAAACCTTATAAGCGCATCATGCTGGTCGGCGGCGGTAACATCGGCTTTGGTCTGGCACAGCGGCTTGAAAAGCAGTACAGCGTAAAACTGATTGAGCGTAATCAGCAGCGTGCCGCCGAACTGGCCGAACGTCTGCACGATACCATCGTGTTTTATGGCGATGCTTCAGATCAGGAGCTGCTGGCAGAAGAGCATGTTGATCAGGTCGATCTGTTTATTGCTGTTACCAATGATGATGAAGCCAACATCATGTCAGCAATGCTGGCAAAAAAAATGGGAGCCAAAAAGGTGATGGTGCTGATACAGCGCCGTGCCTATGTTGATCTGGTGCAGGGCAGCGTGATCGATATTGCCATCTCACCTCAGCAAGCCACGATCTCGGCCCTGCTTAGCCACGTACGTAAAGCTGATATCGTGGGCGTTTCCTCTTTGCGCCGCGGCATTGCCGAAGCCATTGAGGCCATCGCGCACGGCGAAGAGACGACATCGCGCGTTGTCGGCCGTCTGATTGAAGATATTAAATTACCGCCAGGCACCATTATCGGCGCTGTGGTACGTGGCGATGATGTAATTATTGCCAATGATAATGTACGAATCGAACAAGGCGATCACGTCATCATGTTCCTGACCGATAAGAAGTTTGTGCCGGACGTTGAGCGCTTGTTCCAGCCCAGTCCGTTCTTCCTGTAAGTTATAGATGTTACCTGACGTGATAGTCAGGTTTAATCCATTGTTATCATGGCAATTACACAAAGGTTTGTTAGACTTTAGCCACTGGCCAAGGCAAGGAGATAATAATGAGTTTATTGAAAGAGTTTCGTGATTTTGCGATGCGAGGCAACGTGGTGGATCTGGCTGTCGGTGTAATTATCGGCGCCGCATTCGGTAAGATCGTTTCATCACTGGTTGCCAACATCATTATGCCACCGCTCGGATTACTGATTGGCGGTGTCGATTTTAAGCAGTTCAAGTGGGTATTAAAACCGGCCGAAGGGGATATTCCTGCAGTTGTGATGGAATACGGTAATTTCATTCAAACCGTTTTTGACTTCATCATCGTTGCCTTTGCAATTTTTATTGCCATCAAACTGATGAACAAATTGCACAAGAAAAAGGAAGTTGAGAAGCCCGCACCAAAACCTTCAAATGAAGAAGTGCTGCTGTCAGAAATTCGCGATCTGCTAAAGCAACAAAACAGTAAAGTCTGATGCAAAAAGCCGCCGGTTCAGGCGGCTTGTTTGTCTGTAAAGCAGAAGGCCAGTGGTAAACTTTGCTGCTTACCACTGGCCTCCCGGTTGCCACCTTTTGCATGTTTATCTTTACGTCGGTAACTGCCTTTCCCTTTCTGGTTTTGCTCAACCCGCTGACGAAAAAGTGGATCGTGTAACAGCGCCTCCAGGGCATTCTCTTTAATTTTACCTTTACGATGCTGGTAATGACTCATGTTGTCCTCCGGTTAATGTGGGCAAAACTATAGGCCTTATGCGGTAAAATTCAATCTTTGCTACAACAAATTTCTGTATGAGGTTCTTCACCGGTTTCCAGCGCTTCAAGGATCGAACAACAGGCGGTACTGTGCTGATCGCCACAGCAGGTTTCAGCTAAACGGTGTAACGACCGCTGAATTGTTTGTAACTCAGCAATCATGCCATTCACCTCATCCAGTCGTTTTGCCACGATGGCTTTTGACTCCTGACACGTATGATGCTCTGGATCGACGCGGATCGACATAAGCTCGCGGATCGATTCCAGGCTAAACCCAAGCTGCCGGCCATAGCGAATAAAGCGCAGCCGCTGCAGGTCATTATCACTGTACAGACGAAAACCGCCCTGTGTGCGGACTTCGTGATCCATCATTTGCTGCTTTTCATAAAAGCGGATGGTGTCCGGCGTGACATCCGCAAGCTTTGCAATTTGTCCTATGCGATACATGCTATTTCTCCTGCTGCAAACGCTGGTTGATTGCCGCCCGATATTCGCTGTGCAGGAAATCGGTGTTCATACCGGCCTGGCGCAATTTACTTTCCAGCACATTTAAGCGTTTTGCCAGGGCGTTAGCTTGCTGATCGTCAGGATCGAGTTCACACAGCAAATCACTTATTGCCAGCGCATCGCGACGCATCTCAAGCTCTGGCGGCAGGTAGCCGGCATTTTTTAGCAGACGGTAAGCCGTACGAAGTTCGGACGGTACACCACTGTCGTCCTCAAGTTTAAGAGGTGCGCCTTCACCGGGAAGATTACTCAGCTCCCCTTTCTCCTGTGCTTCACGAATATGCTGTTCAACCAGTTGATCAATGAGCCACATCATCACCTCCGGCAGTATCAATTGCCATCAGGATAGCTGAAGGGATAAAAATGGGAAGAAATCGCGGGCAATAAAAAACCCGCCGAAGCGGGTTTTTTACGATACTGCAAATTACTCTGCAGCAGCTTCTGCTTGAGCTTCTGGACGATCAACCAGCTCGATGTATGCCATCGGAGCGTTGTCACCAGCACGGAAGCCACACTTCAGAATACGAGTGTAACCACCGGCACGGCTCGCAAAACGCGGGCCCAGCTCGTTAAACAGTTTTGCCACGATCTCGTTATCACGAGTACGGGCGAATGCCAGACGACGATTAGCTACGCTGTCGGTCTTGGCAAGAGTAATC
>Ga0157361_1000874_pt1 | contig 10869 bp, 9 predicted proteins | sample AttlaeALBM2_FD_111481 | JGI IMG/M metagenome (GOLD analysis project Ga0157361, IMG submission 111481) | Fungus gardens microbial communities from leaf cutter ant in Ribeirão Preto, State of São Paulo, Brazil - Atta laevigata ALBM2 | ecosystem: Host-associated > Fungi > Mycelium > Unclassified ...
GCGTCTGGCACCGACCGCCAAGACCATTTTCACCCATCCGGAAGATGGTAAAGATGGCTTCGCCGTGGCGCTGGGCGGCGGCGCGCAGTACAGCTTCAACAGCATGTGGGGCCTGTACGGCGAGTACTACTACGCGCCAGAAGGTCTGACCGACCATCTTGACAGCTACCAGGAAGCCGCTGGCGGCCTGAGCTTCACCCCGATTTCTCTGCTGAACCTGCGCGTGGGCTATCAGTATATCGAGCTGAACAATAAAGGCGGCCGTAAAGACAACGTGCTGGTCGACGGCCCGTACGTCGGCGCTTCGCTGCGTTTCTAATCAGCGTAATAAACACGTTTGAGCCGGTTGCTTGCGCGGCCGGCTTTTTTATTGTCAGGGCTGACGCTTTTTCACCGCTTTTGGCAGACGCGACTGATGAATAGTCGCGATGACCTGAATGCCCTCAGGCACCCGAAGAAAATAGAGGTAATGACTTTCGTACCGCCAGTAAAAGACGCCTGGCCAGATCTCATTGCTGATGCCGATGCCGACCTGATGGCTGGCGAGTATTTGCATCGTCACACGCATGCCCTGCAAATACGCCTGAGTGATGACAGCTCCCCATCGCGTTAATGAATGGGCTTTGACCTCTTTTAAATCTTCCTTCGCTTCATCCGTAAGCCTGAACTGCCCCATTACAGATCCCTCATCAGCTCCTCAAAGACAGCCTCACCGTCGTGCAATTGACCGTTTTCCGCCTGAGCGATAGCGTGCGCCAGTTTAGCCCGCAGGCTTTCTAGCTTGAATTGCTCAAAGGCTTCGTAATCTTCAACTGGCAGGCAGACAAAGGCGGCGCGGCCATTTTTAGTGATAAAACGGCCTCGTGCTGCGCTTTGTTCATCAGCTCGCCAAAACGCGTTTTTGCCTGGTTAGCGGTAAAACTCAGCATGGTGATTCCTTAATCGTGCGAATCGCGCGATTCGCACTTATTTAAGCCTCTCTGCTGAGAAAAACGCCAGCGTCTGTTCACGCTGGCGGGAAAGATATGACTTAGTGCGACTTGCCCTGCGAGATGCCGATACCGGTCTGCGAGCGGATAAACTGCGCCCGGAAGCGGCCACGCTCCTGCGCGCCCTGCGGCGAATGGTCAGTAACGGAGAAGAACCAGGTGCCGACAAAGGCGACGATCATCGAGAAGAGCGCCGGATACTCATAGGGATAAACCGGAGAGGCGTGTCCCAGCACCTGTACCCAGACCGTCGGGCCGAGGATCATCAGCACCACCGCAGTAATCAGCCCAAGCCAGCCGCCAATCATCGCGCCGCGCGTGGTCAGCTTCGACCAGTACATCGACAGCAGAATGATCGGGAAGTTACAGCTGGCGGCGATTGAGAACGCCAGGCCGACCATAAAAGCGATGTTCTGCTTCTCAAACAGAATGCCCAGCGCAATCGCCACCACGCCCAGTACCAGTACGGTAATTTTCGACACGCGCAGCTCTTCGCGCTCGGTCGCCTGGCCTTTGCGAATAACGCTGGCGTAAAGGTCGTGCGATACCGCCGACGCGCCTGCCAGCGTCAGCCCGGCGACCACCGCCAGAATGGTGGCGAAGGCCACGGCAGAGATAAAGCCGAGGAAGGTGCTGCCACCCACCGCGTTCGCCAGATGTACCGCCGCCATATTGGTGCCGCCGATCAGCGCGCCGCTGGCGTCTTTAAAGGCGGGATTCGCCCCGACCAGTAGAATCGCCCCGAAGCCGATAATAAAGGTCAGGAAGTAGAAGTAGCCCATAAAGCCGGTGGCCCAGAAGACGCTTTTACGCGCCTCGCGCGCGTCCGCCACGGTAAAGAAGCGCATCAGAATATGCGGCAATCCGGCGGTGCCGAACATCAGCCCCAGCCCGAGCGAGAGCGCGGAAATGGGATCCTTCACCAGCCCGCCCGGCTGCATGATGGCCGCGCCTTTCGGGTGCACCGCCATCGCCTGGGTAAAGAGGTTATTGAAGCTGAAGCCGGTCGCCTTCATCACCATGATCGCCATAAAAGAGGCGCCGAACAGCAGCAGCACCGCTTTGATAATCTGCACCCAGGTGGTCGCCAGCATGCCGCCGAACAGCACGTAGAGCACCATCAGAATGCCCACCAGCACCACGGCGATATGATAGTCGAGGCCGAACAACAGCTGGATCAGCTTGCCCGCGCCCACCATCTGTGCAATCAGGTAGAGCGCCACCACCACCAGCGAGCCGCAGGCGGAGAGGGTGCGAATCGGCTTCTGCTGCAGACGATAGGAGGCGACGTCGGCGAAGGTGTAGCGGCCCAGGTTGCGCAGGCGCTCGGCGATCAGAAACAGGATCATCGGCCAGCCCACCAGGAAGCCGAGCGAGTAGATCAGCCCGTCGTAGCCGGAGGTATAAACCAGCGCAGAGATGCCGAGAAAGGAGGCGGCGGACATAAAGTCGCCCGCCATCGCCAGGCCGTTCTGGAAGCCGGTAATATTGCCGCCGGCGGTATAGTAGTCGTTGCGCGAGCGGGTGCGCTTCGACGCCCAGTAAGTAATGCCCAGCGTGGCGGCGACGAACACCACGAACATGCCAATCGCCTGATAGTTGGTGGCCTGCTGCTGCACCGCGCCGGTCAGCGCGTCCGCCAGCGCGGAGGCGGGCAGCAGCGCCAGCAGCCAGAGAGAAAGACGCTTCATGGTTTTACCTCGCTGAGGATCTGTTTCGTCAGGCGATCGAATTCGCCGTTGGCGCGCCAGACGTAAACGCCGGTCAGCACAAAAGAAATCACAATCAGTCCTACGCCGATGGGAATGCCGCGCGTCACGCTGGTGCCGTCATGCAGCGGCGTGCCGAGCCAGCCGGGCGCGAAAGCGATCAGCAGAATAAAGCCGACGTAGAGCACCAGCATAATCAGCGACAGCACGAGGGCGAACCGCTGGCGCTTATGTACCAGCTCCTGAAAGCGCGGATGACGCTCAATTCGTTGATTGAGCGCCTCCTGAGTGGAAAGGGCGTCGTTCATCACAGTTTCTCCAGAGGTTATGCAGGCGGCAGCCTCACGCTGCCGCGCGAGAAAGGCCTGGTCAGATATTGTTATGTGACTTCAGAAACACACTGCGTAAGGAAAGGGCGGCGGGAAGAAGAGACCTCCCGCCGGTAAGACGGTTTACGGCATTCGGATCGCCTGCTTCTCCTCCAGCAGTTTATCCACGACGCCCGGATCGGCCAGCGTTGATGTATCGCCTAAATTGCTGGTGTCGCCCGCGGCGATCTTGCGCAGAATGCGGCGCATTATCTTGCCGGAGCGGGTTTTCGGCAGCGAGTCGGTCCAGTGCAGTATATCGGGCGTGGCGATGGCGCCGATCTCTTTCCGCACCCAGCTGCGCACTTCGGTATAGAGCTCCGGCGACGGCTCTTCGCCATGGTTCAACGTGATATAGGCGTAGATCGCCTGGCCTTTGATGCTGTGCGGAATGCCCACCACCGCCGCTTCGGCGATTTTGGGATGCGACACTAGCGCAGATTCGATCTCGGCGGTGCCGAGACGGTGGCCGGAGACGTTGAGCACGTCGTCGACGCGGCCGGTGATCCAGTAGTAGCCATCTTCGTCGCGGCGTGCGCCGTCGCCGCTGAAATAGCAATTTTTGAAGGTAGAGAAGTAGGTCTGCTCGAAGCGGTCATGATCGCCGAACAACGTACGCGCCTGGCCCGGCCAGGAGTCGGTGATCACCAGATTGCCTTCCGCCGCGCCCTCCTGCGGATTGCCTTCGTTATCCACCAGCGCAGGCTGCACGCCGAAGAAAGGTTTGGTCGCGGAGCCTGCTTTCAGCTCGATGGCGCCCGGCAGCGGCGCGATCATAAAGCCGCCGGTTTCGGTCTGCCACCAGGTATCAACAATCGGACAGCGGCCGTCGCCAATCTTGTTGTAGTACCACTCCCAGGCTTCCGGATTAATGGGTTCGCCCACCGAACCCATTATGCGCAGGCTCTGACGGCTGGTGCCCTCAATCGCCTTGTCGCCTTCCGCCATCAGGGCGCGGATCGCCGTCGGCGCGGTATAGAGCAGGGTCACTTTGTGTTTATCCACTACTTCCGCCATGCGGCTCGGTTTCGGCCAGTTCGGTACGCCCTCGAACATCAGGGTAGTGGCGCCGCACGCCAGCGGTCCGTAAAGCAGATAGCTGTGACCGGTGACCCAGCCGACGTCGGCGGTACACCAGTAGATATCTTCCGGGTGATAATCGAAAACATATTTGAAGGTGGTCGCCGCATAAACCAGGTAGCCGCCGGTGGTGTGCAGCACCCCCTTCGGCTTGCCGGTAGAGCCAGAGGTATAAAGGATAAAAAGCGGATCTTCCGCCTGCATCTCGGCGGGCGCATGCTGCTCGCTCGCTTTATCCATTAACTCGGACCACCAGAGATCGCGGCCATCCTGCCAGTCAATCGACCCGCCGGTGCGCTTCAGCACCACCACATTTTGCACGCTGTTGACGGTGGGATTTTTCAGCGCGTCGTCGACGTTTTTCTTCAGCGGGATAGGGCGTCCGGCGCGCACGCCTTCGTCCGCGGTGATCACCAGTTTCGCGCTGGAGTCCACCACGCGGCCCGCCACCGCTTCCGGCGAAAAGCCGCCGAAAATCACCGAATGCACCGCGCCGATGCGCGCGCAGGCCAGCATCGCCACCGCCGCTTCGGGCACCATCGGCATATAGATCGCCACCACGTCGCCTTTTTTCACTCCCAACGACAGCAGCACGTTGGCGAAGCGGCACACCTGGTTATGCAGCTGGCGAAAGGTCAGGGTCTTGCTTTCGCTGGCGTCGTCACCTTCCCAGATAATGGCGGGATGGTCGCCGCGCTTTTCCAGATGGCGATCGAGGCAGTTGGCCGCCAGATTGAGCGTGCCGTCCTCATACCAGCGAATAGAAATATTGCCCGGCGCGAAAGAGCTGTTTTTCACTTTGCTGTAGGGCTTGATCCAGTCGAGGATTTTCCCCTGTTCGCCCCAGAACGCATCCGGGTCGCTGACGGACTGCTGATACATCGTCTGATACTGCTCGGCAGTGATCAGGGCATTCGCGGCAATGGCGGCAGGTATCGGGTGTTTATATTGTTGGCTCATGGCGGATCTCCTTGAAGATGTTAATAATATGTCAATCAAAGGTTAAGTGAAGCCTGAGCCAGTGCTTTGTTTCTTTTTTGCGCCTTAGATCACGAGAGCGCGCGCCCGCTGGTTATCCCTTGCAAAACCATCGAACATGCGCCGCAATCTGCCCCTGCGGCTGGCGAAAAATGCAGCAAACGAACCCGCCGCCTTTTTGCGCAGCGCTGCATAGCTATGCGGATGCTTTAATAACTATTACTTTTTATAACAGCAGGTTAGGGTTTTTATAACTAAACAGCATTTTATGCTAGAAGAGTGGCTAATCTTTAATCGAACGCGCCAGGGGTTGCATTTACCACAGTGAAAATGGTACTTATCTCGCCCCTGCTCAGCAGGACTCAACCAGACGGCGTCTGAAAAAAGTACGGGAATTTTCGCATTTTCGTCGAGGACGCTGTCCTCAATAACCCTCTAATTTACCGGGCTTTTGCTCACTTCCCTGTGTGTATCCTTCTCTGCACCTTCGCAGCGTAGCAATAGGGGTTTTGACTGAGGAAATAACGCGTTATGAAAGGTTTTAAAATAAGCCTGGCCTGGCAGATTCTGATTGCGCTGGTGCTCGGCATTGTTGTCGGTTCAGTGCTGCATAATCAGCCAGACGATCGTGAATGGTTAATCACCAACATTCTCAGCCCGGCGGGCGATATCTTTATTCATCTGATCAAGATGATCGTTGTGCCTATCGTGATTTCATCGCTGATTGTCGGCATCGCCGGCGTGGGCGATGCCAAGAAACTGGGACGAATTGGCGTCAAAACCATCGTCTATTTCGAAGTGATCACCACCCTTGCCATTGTGGTCGGCATTACGCTGGCTAACGTGTTTCAACCCGGCACCGGCATTGATATGTCAACGCTGGCAACGGTGGACATCTCTAAGTATGAAGCCACGACCGAAGCGGTGCAGAACGGGCCTCACAGTCTGGTCGCCACCATCCTGTCGCTGATCCCGCAGAACATCTTCGCCTCGCTGGTGAAGGGCGACATGCTGCCGATTATCTTCTTCTCGGTGCTGTTCGGCATGGGCCTGTCGGCGCTGCCGTCGGAGCAGCGCGATCCGCTGGTCAACATCTTCCGCAGCGTGTCGGAAACCATGTTTAAAGTAACGCACATGATTATGCGTTACGCGCCGGTGGGCGTCTTCGCGCTGATCGCCGTGACCATCGCCAACTTCGGCTTCACCTCGCTGTGGCCGCTGGCGAAGCTGGTGCTGCTGGTTTACGCCGCGATTCTCTTCTTCGCGTTCGTTATCCTCGGCGGCGTAGCGCGCTTTTGTAAGCTGCGCATCACCACCCTGATGCGTATCCTGAAAGATGAGCTGATCCTCTCTTATTCGACCTCCAGCTCGGAAACCGTGCTGCCGCGCATCATGCAGAAGATGGAAGCCTACGGCGCGCCGAAAGCGATTACCAGCTTCGTGGTGCCGACCGGCTACTCCTTTAACCTGGACGGCTCAACTCTGTATCAGAGCATCGCCGCCATCTTTATCGCGCAGCTTTACGGCATCGATCTGTCGCTGACCGACGAGATCATTCTGGTGCTGACGCTGATGGTGACTTCAAAAGGCATCGCAGGCGTGCCTGGCGTGTCATTTGTGGTGCTGCTGGCGACGCTGGGCAGCGTCGGCATTCCGCTGGAGGGCCTGGCCTTTATCGCGGGCGTTGACCGCATCATGGATATGGCGCGCACCGCGCTTAACGTCATCGGCAACGCGCTGGCGGTGCTGGTTATTGCCCGCTGGGAGAACCAGTTCGACGCCGAGCAGGCGAAAGCCTACGAGCTGAAGCTGCGCGCACAAACGGCGAGCTAACCCTTCTTTTGACCTGACCATCAGGCGACGAGCCAGGCTAAACAGCGGATAAGACGGACCGAAGAGCAAAGCGTCCTGCGTCATGGATGACGCAGGCCGAGCTGCCAGGGATGGCGCTTTTGCGTCTTTGCGATCGGGCCGTCTTATCCGCGCAGGCTCCGGCTTTCCAGGCAACATCAGGCCATGTAACAGGGTTCAGACCTCGTCTGAACCCTTTTTTTATCCCGCAAATATGATAAAACCGGGCCTGAATAAATCATGCCCGGAGCACGTCCCATGACAATCGACCTCAGCCAGCTCATCACCGAAGGCCGCAACCCGGCCAGCCAGAACATCGACGAGCTCTCCACCGACGCCATGCTGCGCGTCATCAACAACGAAGATAAAAAAGTGGCGCTGGCGGTCGAAGCGATCGTGCCGCAAATCGCCCAAACGGTTGACGCCATCGTCGCCGCCTTCGCGCAGGGCGGCCGACTGATCTACAGCGGCGCGGGCACCTCCGGACGACTCGGCATCCTCGACGCCAGCGAATGCCCGCCGACCTTCGGCACGCCGCGCGGCCAGGTGGTAGGGCTCATCGCCGGCGGCCACAAGGCGATACTGCAGGCGGTAGAAAACGCGGAAGACGACCGCGAGCAGGGCGCGCAGGATCTGCGCGACATCCAGTTCAGCGCGAAAGATGTGCTGGTGGGCATCGCCGCCAGCGGCCGTACCCCCTATGTGCTGGGTGCGCTGGAATATGCCCGCTCGCTTGGCGCCACCACGGCGGCGCTCACCTGCAACCCCAACAGCGCCATGGCGCAGGCGGCGGAGATCGCGCTCACGCCGGTGGTCGGCCCGGAAGTGGTCACCGGATCCTCGCGCATGAAAGCGGGCACCGCCCAGAAACTAGTGCTCAACATGCTCACCACCGGCGCGATGATCCGCAGCGGCAAAGTCTACGGCAACCTGATGGTCGACGTAGAAGCCACCAACCAGAAACTGGTGCAGCGCCAGATCAACATCGTCATGCAGGCCACCGACAGCGACGAAGCAAACGCCAGGCGCGCGCTGGCGGCCTGCGACGGCCACTGCAAAACCGCCATCCTGATGCTGCTGGCCGACATCGACGTCGAAGAAGCCCGCGAGCGGCTCAACCGGCATCAGGGCTTTATCCGCCGCGCGCTGCAGGGCTGAAAAACGCGATTATTAAAAAGGGCTAACGGATTATGATTGAGCAGCTGGCGGGTCAAATGCTCGCCAGTCCGCTTTTTTAGCGGGGAAAATTTATTGCCGCCTCTAAAGCCCGGGTCTTTCGCTGCCGAAAATATAAAAAAACATAATTGATAATCTTCCTGCCTTCAGCAGCCCTTTCAAGGACCCGCCATGCGTAACAATCAGCCAGTCACCCAGCGCGAATTCGTGTTTGACGATGACGCGACGTTGATGTCGACCACCGATATCAACAGCTACATCACCTACGCCAACGACGCCTTTATCGAGGTCAGCGGCTTTACGCCGGAAGAGGTCAACGGCCAGCCGCACAATATGGTGCGCCATCCCGACATGCCGCCCGAGGCGTTTGCCGACATGTGGGCGACGCTGAAGCAGGGCGAACCCTGGTCGGCGCTGGTGAAAAATCGCCGCAAAAACGGCGACCACTACTGGGTGCGCGCCAATGCGGTACCCGTGGTGCGTGACGGCAAGGTGGAGGGATTTATGTCGGTGCGCACCAAACCGGGCGAAGCAGAAATTCGCGCCACTGAAGCGCTCTATCACGATTTTCGCGAAGGGCGGACGAAAGGGCGGCGCTTCCATAAAGGCCTGATCGTCCGCACCGGCTGGCGTCGCGTCGGGTCACTGCTGAAAACGCTGCCGCTGCGCTGGCGCATCCGCCTGCCGCTGATTGCGCTGCTGCCGCTGGCGGCGCTCAGCGCCGCGCTGCTCGGCATGACGCCCGCCTCGCTGGGCTGCTTTAGCGGCGGCATGGCGCTCCTGCTGCTGCTGACCAGCCTGTGGATGGAACAGCAAATCTCGCGCCCCATCGAACGCATGTGCCAGCAGGCGCTTAGCGTGGCCACCGGCGCCAGTCATAAAGTAGAGCAAATCGATCGCGTCGATGAGGTGGGGATGACGCAGCGCGCGATCGGCCAGCTCGGCCTGATGTTCCGCTGGCTGGTGGATGATGTCAGCGGGCAGGCGATTAATGTCCTGAGCGCCAGCGACGCCATCGCCAGCAGCAACAGCGAACTGAGCCGTCGCACCGAGCAGGCGGCGGCTAACGTGCAGCAGACTGCCGCCACCATGAATGAGATGACCGCCACGGTAAAAAGCAATACCGAAACGGCGGGCGAGGTAAATACGCTCTCGGCGCGCACCAGCCAGGCGGCGAGCAAGGGCGGCGACGTGATGCAGGAGATGGTGGGGATGATGGCGGAAATCGCCGAAAGCTCGCAGCGCATCGCCAACATCACCAGCGTGATCGACGGCATCGCCTTCCAGACCAATATCCTCGCGCTCAACGCGGCGGTGGAAGCGGCGCGCGCGGGCGAGCAGGGCAAAGGCTTCGCGGTGGTGGCGGGAGAAGTCCGCAACCTGGCGCAGCGCAGCGCGAAGGCCGCCAGCGAAATCAAAAGCCTGGTGGAAACCAGCGCCAGCCGGGTTCAGCTCGGCAGCCGACACGCCGATGCGGCGGGACGCACCATGCAGGACATCGTCGCGCAGGTGCAGAACGTCTCCTCGCTAATCGCGCAGATCAGCGCCGCTACCGCCGAGCAGTCCACCGCGCTGAGCGAAGTCTCTACGGCGGTCGAGGATCTCGACGATATCACCCACCGCAACGCGGCGCGCGTGCAGGAGAGCGCTGAGGCGTCTGGTCGCATGACGCATCAGGCTAACCGCCTGGTGGAAGCGATCAGCGTCTTCCGCTAGGAGGCGCGGGCCTCCTCCCGCCCGGCGCGCAGCGCGCCGGGCGGCTGACCGACAATGCGTTTAAAGGCGCGGCTAAAAGCGGCGAGCGAGCCGTAGCCGAGCTGAAAAGCCACCACTTCCACCGCTTCGCCGTTATTGACGATGCGCTGCACCGCCAGCCGCATGCGCAGCTCGGTGAGATAGCGCAGCGGCGTCATGGTGGTGGCGTTCTGAAAGCGTTCGGCAAACACCGACCGCGAGCAGCCCGCCACGCGCGCCAGCCTTTCAACCGTCCAGTTCTCTCCCGGTTCGCGGTGCATCGCGGCGATCGCCTTGCTCAGGCGCGGATCCCGCATCGCCTGCACCAGCCCGCTGCCCTGACCGCAGCCGTTCTCTACCCAGCCGCGCACGATCAGCGCCGCCACCACGTCCGCCAGCCGCGACAGAATACCGGCGAAGCCGGCGTGGCGCGTGCGCGACTCGCGCTCCATGGCGTCGAGAATCGGCTGGATCTCCGGGTACTGCGACAGCAGGGTGCTCACCAGCATGATATCCGGCATGGTGTTGATCAGCGGCTGCATGCCGCCCAGCTCGAACTTCATGCAGGCGCTGAACAGGATCACGCTCTCCTCGTCGTCGCAGGCGTCGGCGGGCGCGCCGATGGCGCAGACGCTGTCGCAGATCGGCCTGCTGCTGAAGGCGGCGATATTCTCGCAGTCGGCGTCGGGCGAGGAGAGCAGGCTGTGGGGTTTGCCGTGCGGGATCAGCAGCGCGTCGCCGGTATTAAGCGTAAAAATTGCGCCCGACGCGCCGCGCACCAGCAGCGGGCCGCGCCCGACGAAGTGAAACTGCGCGCGGCCCGGCGCATGCTCATAGCGCAGCCCGAAGGGCGCGGCGAGCTGAATGCGCTGATAGGTCACGCCGTGCAGCCGCATGCCCATCAGCAGTTCGCTGGTCAGATCTTCATAGTGGCTCATTGCATTCCAGACGAATTATCAATAATGAAGGTGTTGCCATCATAGA
>Ga0157361_1000875_pt1 | contig 10863 bp, 14 predicted proteins | sample AttlaeALBM2_FD_111481 | JGI IMG/M metagenome (GOLD analysis project Ga0157361, IMG submission 111481) | Fungus gardens microbial communities from leaf cutter ant in Ribeirão Preto, State of São Paulo, Brazil - Atta laevigata ALBM2 | ecosystem: Host-associated > Fungi > Mycelium > Unclassified ...
GCGTTTTGCGCCAGGGCCGGTGGTGCGAAGACGTTCAGGGTCAGCAACAGCAGCAGGAAAAGCAGGTGTTCTCGCAGATGAGAACCTCGTCGGGAGTCTGCGTTTGGCGGCATTGTTCCTCTCTTTGGCGTTCTGTGATCGGCGGATGTAAAAGCAATACGATGAAAAACAATCAATATAGTAGGAAAGATGGCGCGCTGGGGCGTGGGAGAGCGTGCGGAATGAAAGCGGCGGGCGCGTGGCGCGCCCGCCGTTAAACCGCCGGGATCAGGACACGTGCTGCAGGAACTCCTGCAGACGCGGGCTTGGCGGATGGTTGATCAGATCGTGCGGGTTGCCGTCTTCGGCAATCCGGCCCTTATCGATAAAGATCAGGCGCGACGCCACTTTTTCGGCAAAGCCGACTTCGTGGGTGACGATGACCATCGTCATGCCTTCCTCGGCCAGATCCTGCATCACCTTCAGCACTTCGTGGCGCAGCTCCGGATCGAGCGCGGAGGTCGGTTCGTCGAACAGCATCATTTTCGGCTTCACCGCCAGCGCGCGCGCAATCGCCACGCGTTGCTGCTGGCCGCCCGACAGTTCGGACGGGTAGTGGTGGGCACGCTCCGCCAGACCGACCTTGGCCAGCAGCTCGCGCGCCAGCTTTTCCGCATCGGACTTCTTCGCGCCGCGCACGCGAATCGGGCCGAAGGCGACGTTTTCCAGCGCCGTCAGGTGCGGGAACAGGTAGAACTGCTGGAACACCATGCCGGCTTCCTGGCGGATCAACCGATCGTCCACTTTCGGATCGTTGGCTTTCAGGCCGTCGACGATCAGATCGCCGCTGGTGACTTCTTCCAACTTGTTGATGCAGCGCAGCAGGGTGGATTTACCGGAGCCCGACGGCCCGATGATCACCACCACTTCGCCTTTGTCGATCTTCAAATCGATGTTGTGCAGCACCTGGGTTTGGCCAAAATGCTTGGAGACGTTTTTAAATTCAATCACAGGATTTTCATCCTTCTTTCCAGACGACGCAGCACGAAGCTCAGCACCAGGGTAATAATCAGATAGATAACCGCCACGGCGCTCCAGATTTCCAGCGCGCGGAAGTTACCGGCAATAATTTCCTGACCCTGACGGGTCAGCTCCGCCACGCCGATCACGATGAACAGCGAGGTGTCTTTGATGCTGATGATCCACTGGTTGCCCAGCGGCGGCAGCATGCGGCGCAGCGCCAGCGGCATAATGACGTAGCGGATGGTTTCGCGGCGCGACAGGCCGAGCGCCAGGCCGGCCTCGCGGAAACCGTTATGAATCGACAGCACCGCGCCGCGGGTGATTTCCGCGATGTAGGCGCCGGAGTTGATCATGATGGTTACCACCGCCGCGGTGAACGGATCGATGCGCAAGTCGCTAAATGCCATCGGCAGGGCGAAGTAGATGAACATCACCTGTACCACGATCGGCGTGCCGCGAATTACTTCGATAAACACCAACGCGATGTGGTTGGCGATCCAACCGCCGTAGGTGCGGGCAAAGCCGGCGACGAGGCCGATGATCAGGCCGCCAATCAGACCGAGGACCGAAATCCACAGGGTCATTTTGGCGCCCTCTAACAAGATAGGAATGGCGGGCCAGATGGCGCTCCAGTCGAACTGCATGATATTTCTCCCGGTGATCCCAAACGTGGGTATCAGATACAACGAAGCGCAGGGGGTTAAGCGACCCCCTGTGCTTAAGTTAATAGCTTGCCAAATTCACAGCTTACTTAGGTTCGGTGCCGAACCACTTCTTGTAGATCTCGTTATAGGTGCCGTTCGCGCGCAGGGTTTTCAGCGCACCGTTCACCTTCTCGCGCAGCTCGTCGCTGCCTTTAGGGAAGGCGATGCCATACTGCTGTGCTTCCAGCGAATCGCCTACGGTTTTGAACTTGCCGGCGCCGGCCGTCTTAATGAAGTATAGGATGTTTGGCGTGTCGTGCAGCACCGCATCGGCGCGCTTGGTGCCCAGTTCCATGTAGGCGTTGTCGATGTTAGGGAACTGGCGCAGATCCTTGGTTTTGATGTGCTGCTTGGCGTAATCCACCGAGCCGGTGCCGCTCTTCACCGCCACCACTTTGCCGTTCAGATCGTCGATGCTTTTCACGCTGTTGTTGTCGGCGTTGACCATCACCAGCAGGCCGCTCTTGTAGTAGCCGTCGGAGAAGTCGATGGCTTTTTTGCGCTCATCGGTGATGGTGATGCCGGCCAGCGCCAGGTCGACGTTTTTGGTCTGCAGCGCCGGAATGATGCCGCCGAAGTCCATCGGTTTCAGGGTGTAGTCCAGCTTCAGCTCTTTGGCGACGGCGGCCCACAGGTCGATGTCGAAGCCGACGTATTTGTCGCCTTGTTTGAACTCAAAAGGAACGAAAGCGGTGTCGGTGGCGACCACCAGTTTGTCTGCTGCGTGGGAACTTACGGCAAAGGCCAGAGAGAGTGCGGCCAGGGAGACTTTAAAAATCGACTTCATGAGAGGAATTCCTGTACAGGTTGCGGATTACCCATTTTTTATATTGCAGTTGGTGCCATGAAAAAATCGTGCCATGTTTTCAACTACTATAAAAACAAAGAGTTAGTGCGTGATGTTGTGCCGGAAAGGCGAATTGTTATGGTTATGCACCAAGGTGAGGCACCAAAATGGTGCGTAAGAATTATCTTGGTGCACGGGGCTATCATTAACCAAATTTTGGCTGTGAAACAACCGTTCTTTAACGTTTTTGCTTCAATATTGATAACTAACTCTAACTTTCATGATGCACTGACGGTGCAAGCGGGGCCGCGAGGGCACAAAAGGGAGAGCAGATAATGCTAGCGCAACTGGCTGTCTTTGCTGCCGCGCCGATTGTACAGGCTGGCGGCCGCATGTTTTTTGTCTTGTTCGGTCTGGCAGGCGAGGCAAAAACGCACGCCCGTTAACGCCTTGCGGCGCGCCTCGGGGATCGCCTCTCCGCATTCCTGGCAATAGCGTTCGCTCTCGCCGTGCCCGAGCGCTTCACGCGCGCGCTGCACCGCATCGTCGACGGTGGAATCAATCTGATCTTGTACGGCGCCGTCCGCCGCCCAGCCGCTGGCCATCATTACCTCCTGACAAGGGAACCTTACCGTTTAATATGGGCCGTTTTTTGTACAATGCAACGGTCGCGCAAAAGAAAACAGGCCGGGCAAAGCCCAGCCTGTTCTGCCCGGAACGACGGGCGCTCTGCAACGCTTTCGCGTTATTCGATATTGGATTCGATGAACCACAGGAACTTGTCCAGATCGCGCGAGGCGGCGGTGAACATGTCGGCGGTGTCTTCGTCTTCCACTTCGGTAATCGCCTTGCGGATGTCATTCGCTACCGCGCCGTAGCGATCGGCCAGCGCTTTCAGGTGCTCCTGCACGCTGTGGATATTGGTCGGATAGCTTTTCAGCGGCGTGCGATCGTTGACCACCTGTACGGTGCCCAGTGCGACGCCGCCCAACTGCACCACGCGCTCGGCGAAGGTGTCCTGATGCTCGATGATGGCAGTGCGGAAGCCGTCCAGCATTTCATGGACCGCGATGAAGTTCGCGCCGCGCATGTTCCAGTGCGCCTGTTTGGTGATCAGCGAAAGATCGATAAATTGCACGACCTGATGGTTCAGCGCCTTGATGGCGGCCAGTTTGACTTTTTCGTCCAGATCGTTACGGGTATACAGCAGATCAGAAGATTTCGTTTTCACCAGTTTAGCGGTACTCATATCAGATATCCTCTTGATTAGTCGTTGTCCTATTTCGTTACGGGATCAATTATAGCAGGGGTATTTATTTTTGCCGTACGAAAATGGCTATTGCACAAATAGGATTAGCCTAATGGCAATATTTTAATGTGGCTTTTGTTTTTGATTAATGAAATTGATTTTTATTGGTTTTTTTGTTTTTTGTTGCAGGTTTATTATTTACCGCAGTGACGGTTTATCCCTGTTATTTTATTTTCATTGAGCATGCCGGCCTCAGAATAATATCCACTTTGTTATCGCGGTGTTAATTTTAAGCCTATTCAGATTGATAGCCGTAATTGATGCAGTTACAGTAGGGAGATTATCCCCTCTCTATGAGTGGCGAGTGATGAAAATTAACGTCGTCGGCACCAGCGGCAGCGGTAAAAGCACCCTGGCGCGTCAACTGGCGGAACGGCTTGACGTGCCCTATATCGAGATGGACAGGCTCTATTGGCGGCCCGAGTGGCAGGGAACGCCCGATGACGCATTCCTGGCGCGGCTTGAGCAGGCGCTGGCCGAAGCGGGCGAAGGCTGGGTGCTGGACGGCAACTACAGCCGCGCGCAGCCGATCAAGTGGCGCGAGGTCGACTATATCCTGTGGCTGGACTACGGTTTCGGACGCACGCTGTGGCAAGCCGTGCGCCGCGCGTGCCGACGCGCGGCCAGCAAACGTGAGCTGTGGCCGGGCACCGGCAACCGGGAAAGTTTTCGCCGTTCTTTCTTCAGCCGCGAGTCGATCGTACTTTGGACGATCCGCACCTACGCCAAAAATCGGCGAAAATACCTGGCGGAAATGGCCGGCGCCGGGCGCTGCTTCATACGCTTGCGCTCTCCCCGCCAGGCCGCCGATTTTTTACGGGCGTTGCCGCAGGGTCACAGCAGCAGGCGGTGATGGATCCTCACCACCGCTTTCTTGATGTGCTGCGGCCGCTGCCACAGGCAGCCGGTTTTGTGCGGCTCCATTTGGAAAAAGATCGCGAACATGCCGTGCGTCATGTGCAGCGTTTGCGGATGGCGTTTGATGTCCAGCAGCAGAAGGTCGCTATTTTCTGCGTGGGGCTGTTCGCGATGCCCGTCGCCCGCCAGACCGTATTCGATGCGCTCTTCACCGCTGATCAGCAGATGGAGCGCGATGTACTCCTGATGCATCTCGGCGCGCTTCTGCGCCGCCGGCGTAGTGGTCAGCGTCATGACATCCATAAAGATGTTATCGCCGTCGATCGGGTGATGGCCCGGGGCCAGTTCGGGCAGGTCGCATCGACGCAACTCGGTCAGGGTTGAAACCAGCGCCGGCGCGAGTCCGCGGCCGAAGCGTGGGTTGAACAGGCTGTTGTGAATCACTGTTATTCTCCATGTGAGCGAAAGTCCAAAGTGCCTGCGGTACAGGCTAAGGGGAAGTATGCCGACTTGTCACGAGGAAAACAGTTAACCCGCCTGCATTCCGGCGTTGCGGTCGGCAGGCGGGTTGGCGATCAGGAAAGGCTTTCGAGGCGCGGTTTAGGGCGGATGGTCAGGGCGGAGCCCATGGAGGCGGCGATGATGGCCGCCAGCGCCAGCCATTGCACGCCGCTCAGGTGTTCGCCGAGGAACAGCATGCCGGACAGCGCCGCCATGGCCGGTTCCAGGCTCATTAAGGTGCCGAAGGTGCGCGCCGGGATTTTGGGCAGCGCGATGATCTCCAGCGAATAAGGCAGCGCGGTGGAGAGGATCGCTACCGCCAGCGCCACCGGCAGAATATCGAGGTTGAACAGCACGCTGCCGGTTTGCCAGGCGCCGATCGGGCAGAACACCAGCGCGGCGATCAGCGAACCGAGCGCCACCGTGCCGGGGCCGTGATCGCCGCCGGCCTTCTGGCCGAAGATGATATAGACCGCCCAGCAGGCGCCGGCGCCGAGCGCGCAGGCGGCACCGAACGGATCGATCCCCCCCACGCCGTGGCCGAGCGGCAGCAGGAACCACAGCCCGGCGATCGCCAATGCCACCCAGAGGAAGTCGATCGGCCGCCGCGAGGAGAACATGGCCACCGCCAGCGGGCCGGTAAACTCCAGCGCCACGGCGATGCCGAGCGGCACGGTGCGCAGCGACAGGTAAAACAGGTAGTTCATCGCGCCGAGTGACAGGCCGTAAATCAGCAGCGGCAAGCGGCTGCCGGCGGCGAGGCGCATGCGCCACGGGCGGAAGATGATGAACAAAATCAGGGTGCCGATGAAAAGGCGCAGCGTGGTGATGCCTTCCGCGCCCACGATCGGGAACAGACTTTTGGCCAACGAGGCACCGCTCTGGATAGACACCATGGCGATGATTAACAGACAGATAGGCAGCAGCGCGGAGGGCGCTCTGCCGGAAGTAGGTAACGACATCCTTAACGGGCCTTTTATGCGCCGTTCCTCAGCCTTGAGAAAACGGTCGAAACGGGGATGCGAGCAGTGTAAATGAAATGCGAAAATCTGTCTGAGAAAAGCGCGCATCGCGGTGAAATCCGCCGATCCTCGGATGAGATGTGGCGGATTTGGTCAAAAAGTGCGCTTTTTCTTAAGAATTATCTGGATATTAAATAGGTGATTTTTGTCACAGAAAGCCGTAGAATACGGCCGAAAATAGAGCGAAAAGAAGAAGATACACTGTTCTTGAAATCTTCTGTTACACGATATAAAGCATTAGACACTCATTTCAAGGCAGAGTTTCACGCTAATTTTTGTTATATTTTCAAAGCATGAACAAATGGATGTACTTAATAATAAAACGCGTTTGAGGTGGTTATGAAAAAAATTGCATGTCTTTCCGCAGTAGCAGCTTGCGTATTAGCAGTTAGCGCAGGTACCGCATTCGCTGGTCAGAGCACCGTATCCGCTGGCTATGCGCAGGGTGATTTCCAAGGCGTTGCTAACAAGGCCGACGGTTTCAACCTGAAATACCGTTACGAGTTCGACAACAACCCACTGGGCGTAATCGGTTCCTTTACCCACCTGGAAAAGGACGGTTCTCAGGACGGTTTCTACAACAAAGCTCAGTACAACTCTATCTCTGCCGGTCCAGCATACCGCATCAATGACTGGGCGAGCATCTACGGTCTGGTTGGCCTGGGTTACGGTAAATTCACTACCAACGCTCAGAACGGTACTTCTCGTCACGACACCGCTGACTACGGCTTCACCTACGGTGCCGGTCTGCAGTTCAACCCAATCGAGAACGTTGCCCTGGATGTCGGTTACGAGCAGAACCGCATTCGTAGCGTTGACGTTGGCACCTGGAACGTTGGCGTAGGCTACCGCTTCTAAGTGTGTTCGTGCCTGCGGGCATGAACCTGCGGCAGATTTTGCCGCACCGATAAAAAATCCGCCTCCGGGCGGATTTTTTTTATCTGTTATCGGCCGCCTCGCCCCGTCGGCTGCGTTGAAAAGCGTGCGCTGCGGGCATCGCGCTCATAGCCTTGTGGTTCGGTCAATAGCCCGTACAGCTCGGGGCGGCGTCCGTAAATCCAGCGGCGGCCGGTGCTGAGCGGGATCAGCGTCAGATCGAGTTCGGCGCTGACCATCCGGTCTTCCGCCGCCCAGGTCTCTGCCACGATGCGGCCGTAAGGATCGAGGATCATCGCGTTGCCGGTGCGTATCTCATCGTCATCGCGGCCCACGCCGTTGCTGAACAGCAAGAACAGCCCGTTGTCGTGAGCGCGCGACGGTAGCCAGCGCATCAGCCAGCCGCGGCCGTGTTCGCCGCGAAAGGCGGCTTCTATCGCCTGCGGATCTTCCGCACGCCGTTGCCACAGCGCCTGCGGGATCGGCTTCATGCCGTGCGGGCTGCGCGAATGGGTGCCGCCGGTCTGGTGCGGGGCGATCAACACCTCCGCACCCAGCAGCGCCGTGGCGCGCACATTCTCCACCAGATTGTTGTCCCAGCAGATCAAGACGCCCACGCGCACGCCCCAGGGGGTATCGAACACCGTGTAGCGGTCGCCGCTGGCGATAGCCGGGTGTTCGAAGGCGTGCAGTTTACGGTGCACATGCAGCTCGCCGTCCGGCAGACAAACGGCATAGGCGTTGTAGCAACGGCCGTCGTCGCCCAGCTCGATCAGCCCGACGCCGATCGCCATGTTGTAACGCTCCGCCAGCGGGCGAATGCGCGCCAGAGAAGGGCTGCTCGCGATCGGCTCCGCCAGCGCGCGCACCTCGGCGTCGGACAGATGGCGCACGTGCCAATAGCCGGTGATGCACATTTCCGGGAAGGCCAGCAGCTGTATCTGCTGCTCGGCCGCCTCCGTGATAAAGCGTTCCATGGTCGACAGGTTGTAATTCTTATCGTTGGCGCGATGCTGGAATTGCACCGTGGCGGCGCGAAGTGAAGGGGTCATGGTGTCTCTCCGGTTGGGGTCTGCGTTGATTACAGCAGGTGGATTGATTACTGTATAATCAATTAAATTCCCTATTCGATAACCTGATGGAATGGATATAAAACAACTGCGCGCCCTGGTGGCGCTGGCCGAACAGGGCAACTATCGGCAGGCGGCGAGCCTGCTGTGCATCAGCCAACCGGCGCTGAGCAAGCAGATTCAAGCGCTGGAAACCCAGCTCGGCGTTCGGCTGTTCGAGCGTGGCCGACAGGGGGCGGTGCTCACCGCCGGTGGGCAGCGGCTCTACCCGGAGGCGCAGGCGCTGGTGGAACAGTACCAGCAGTTTCAGCGGCGCGCCCGGCGGGTAGCGCTCGGGGAAGCGGGGCGGCTGGCGCTGGGATTTGGCCTCTCCAGTTTTCATCTGGCGCCGCAGCTGGTGGCCGCCTTTCGCCAGCGTTTTCCCGAGGTGGTCATTGGGCTGGAGGACATGCCGTCGGAGCGGCAGTATCAGCTGTTGCTGCAGGGCGAGTTGCAGGCGGGGTTCGTGCGCTTACCGGTCACTACGCCGCTGTGCGGCGTGGCATTGCTGAGCGACCGGCTGGTGCTGGCCGCGCCGGGCGCGCTGGCGCTGCGGGCCGACGACCTGATGGCGCGTTTCAATCAGCTGCCGCTGTTGCAGCTGACGCCGAAACGCGGGCGCGGGCTGAGCGATCAGTCGCTGCGGTTTATCGCTGCTCACCGGTTGACGCCGAACGTGGTGCAGCAGGCCGGCGATATCCAGACGCTGCTGGCGCTGGTCGCCGCCGGCGTTGGCGTCGCGCTGTTGCCGCACAGCATCACGCACATCGCACCGGTTGGCATCGACATTCTGCCGCTGAGCGGCGAAGAGACGGAGTGGCAGGTCGGTATCGCCTGGGATCCGCAGCGCGCGGACGCGCTGCGGGACAACTTCATTCAGACGGCGTTGGCGGTGCAACGCGCTTAGGCATTCAAAGCGGGCAGTGCATCACGACGATCGGGCTCTGGTGATACTCGCTGCGGTGGCTTTCGCAGAAACCGACCTTTTTCGCCAGCGCCAGCGAAGCCTGGTTTTCCGGCGAGATGATGCAGACGGTTTTCTCGCCCGGCAGGTGCGTTTTACCCCAGGCCAGCGCCGCCCGCAGTGCCTCGGTGGCGTAGCCTTTGCCGTGCGCCGAGCTCACCAGCGTCCAGCCCATTTCCGGCGCATCGAGCGCCGGGGTAATGTCGCGAAGGAAGTTGGAAAAGCCGATGCTGCCGAGGTACTCGCCGCTCAGTTTGTCACGCACTGCCCAATACCCGTATCCCAACAGCGCCCAGTGGCCGACGTAGCGCATCAGGCGCCCCCAGGAGTCCTCCCGGTCGCGCGGCGTGCCGCCGATGTAGCGCACCACCTGCGGATCGGCCCACAATGCGGCCAGCGACTCGAAGTCGTCCAGCGTGTGCGCGTCCAGCCGTAGACGTTCGGTGATAAGCGTTGGCGCGGTGTTGATTACGGTCATGTTGCTGCTCCTGCACAGGGTGAAAGGCGATGAAAAACAACGGCGTTCAGTATGCCAGAGAAATCACATCGCCAGCCACAACGGCCGGGTGAACAGAAAGCCGCTCAAGACCGAGCAGGGTGGTCAGCTTCGTCCAGGTCTTGGGGCCAGCCGCCGCCGCACAAGAGGCCATCGAGCAAGCGGGGCTTGGGTTGCTGACGGCAGGGGAAGAGGAAATACGAACCGGAATCAGGATGAAAGTTCGCTATCGATGCCACTGGCGGGCGCTTCACTGGCTTCAGCACCGCCGCGTTCACGCCATTCGCGGCGCCTTTGTTCCCACCACTCTTCGTGGAAGGCCCGCATTTCTTTCAGGCGCTGTTCCTTAACGTGTTGCTGGTCAGTATGGGAGGTTATGGGGGGTACGCGGGATTTCGATGACATAGAGGCCGTCCTTTACAAACTCTACTTTGTATAAATAATGCCCTGTATGAGCGTATTTTTTCAACAAAAAATCATAAATTTTAGCCAATGCTGGCCTTAACGGTGCGCTGAAGATGATCCTGGCATGATACTGATAGGCAAACTTGAGAAGGGTTTCCCCGATTCCAGCTACGAATAAGCGTTCGCGTTGAAGAAGGGTGTAATACATTGCGGTATAGGTATCGAAAGCTGAGCGCTGATGCCTGTTTGCGTCGCTCAGCGCCTTAACATCATAAAACTCCAGAGAGAAAGCATTATTGAGGAGAGCCGTCTCCACATACACTGGGGCAAACCAATGGTGCATGCTTTGCCCAATTTTCTTGAAATCCAAATGATAGACGGCCGTTTTACCATCACCTTTTCTTACTGCAATCTGATACCTGTAGGTGTCTGCTATCCCTGTGTGTGACTCCCTCACATCAATCTCCATGATAAAATCCTTTTTACTATTATTTTTCCTATAGTTATCTCCGTTGTGACGAACAGATTATTAACCGCGGCGGAGAAGATCCTCCAGCCGCCGATGAGGCTTATGCGCAGCGCTGCGCAAAACTAAATGCCGCTGAACCAGTTGTAGCCCTGATCCTCCCAATACCCGCCTGGATTGACGTCGCTGACGAAGATCGCGGCGATATGTTTGGCGTTTTTGAACCCCAGCTTGGTTGGCACCCGCAGCCGCAGCGGGTAACCATAGTCCGCCGGCAGCGCCTTGCCGCCGAAATCCAGCGCCAGGATGGTCTGCGGGTGCAGCGCGGTGGCCATGTCGAGGCTGGAGTAGTAGCGATCGGCAC
>Ga0157361_1000876_pt1 | contig 10861 bp, 15 predicted proteins | sample AttlaeALBM2_FD_111481 | JGI IMG/M metagenome (GOLD analysis project Ga0157361, IMG submission 111481) | Fungus gardens microbial communities from leaf cutter ant in Ribeirão Preto, State of São Paulo, Brazil - Atta laevigata ALBM2 | ecosystem: Host-associated > Fungi > Mycelium > Unclassified ...
CCAACTGTCTCTTTGTTCAGAGTTTGACAAAGAGAACTCAATGGAGTTCTCACTCATTTCTCTACTACTTATACACTTTACTACTGTGGCTATGCGCTTACTCTCCCATGGTCCTCATGTTACACTTGTTATGTGACCCACTGTGACTGTGACCTGTGATGTGACCTGTGACCCTCCGTCACACCATTGTGACATTGTGACAAAGTCATGTGATACTTTCCCATGCTCTATCTTGTAATTGTAAATAAGAAAAGAAAAGAAATATAAATAATGACTTAGCCAATTTGCCAAGTCATGACACAGATCTTTTTGGATTTAGCATTTTGCAACAGGCAAACTAGTACTAAGATGCAGAGGGCCTAAGAATTGTCCATAGCCTGGAACTACTGAACAGAGTAACTATAGCCCACTCAGGTTTACCACCAGCAATAGAGGAGCTAGCTATGCACTTTGCAGGAAGAGCATGCAGTGGTATATTGGATCTATATGTTGGTTATGATGAGAGAGTACTGGCAGAAAGGTCTAGAGACTTGACTACATTCCAGACACCATTTGGCATACTCAGATTAGTGACTCTACCCATGGAATGGACAAATTCTGTACCTATATTCCATGATGACATTACCTATATACTACACTAGAAGATTCCAAGATATACCTTATCCTATATTGATGATGTTTCTATAAGAGGACCAAAAACTAGATATGAACCATCAGGTGGTAGTATAGAGACTCTAGAACAAAATCTAGAAATACAGAAGTTTGTGTTTGAATATCTAGAAACAGTTAATAGAATTCTACAGAGAATGAAGTATGCTGGTGGGACCTGAGAAGGTCCCAAGACAACAATCTGTAGTAATAGAATCACTATAGTTGGATTTGAATGCTTGTACAAAGGGAGATGACCTACTAGTGATGCAATTGGGAAGATATTGTGTTGGGACACTTGTGAAGATACCACAGATGTAAGAGCCTTTCTAGGAATAGCAGTCTAGTGCAGAAACCATATACCCAATTTCATAACAGTGGTGGTACCTTGTATGAGATAGTAAAGAAGAATATGACATTTGAGTGGGGACCTATATAGCAGAAAGTGCAACAAGACTTAAAGGTGCTTGTTATGAGTTAGCAAAATGGCTAAGTCAATATTTATATTTCTTTTGTTTCTCTTTTTTTTTCTTTTAGATTATTACTAAGGTAGAGTGTGGGAAATATCATGTGACAGTCACATAGTCACAACATGTGATGAGATAGACACATGATGGGAATAATATGAGGACCATAGGAGGATATTGCACAGCCATAGTAGTAAAATGTATAAGTAGTATACAAAATCAAATGGGAACTCTATTGAGTTCTCCTTGTCAACTCAGACTTGGAGTGGATTTAAGTCATCTTGGCTAAAGTCTTATACTAGAACTCAATACTACTTTGAGTACTGTTCACCTTGGACCTTGCTCACACTTATTCTCATTCAAATTGACCCTTGGCCAGTGTTCATCACAATTACTAGCCACCTCTATATATAGCTGGGCCCTTGGCTTAAGGGGACTTGTCAATCAGTAGGGATTGATGGTGGAAGAGTGGTACCAAACTCAGGTATCATTTCTAAGACCTAATCTTGTAAATGAGTGGTATTTAGTAGTGTACTTGTTTTTCTTGGTATAAACTTTGTGCTGCATGTAAGAAAGCTAAACTCCAAGCCAGAATAAGGCCAACTACTCTTTGTTCAGCAAAGAGAACTTAATAGAGTTCCTGTTAGATTTTCTACAACTACTACATGGTCTGTGCACTGTTTTCCCACACCTATCATGTGACTTATCATGTGATGTCATGTGATGTGATGTCATGACTTCCTGTCATGTGACTGTGACTACTTGTGACTACTTGTGATGTGACACTTTCCTGCACTCCCTTCTGTGTAGTAAGTCCAAGATAAAAGAAAAAGAAAAGAAAAGAAATATAACTAATGACTTAGCTGTTTTGCTAAGTCATGACACTGCATTCTCTTGTGAGTTGGTACACACAGAGAAGTGACAGTTACTTCTAGAAGGCCATCTAGATTAGGGATCCTCCTTGTGAGGTAATAGTCTAACCATAGTATTAAGGCAGTAGTCGGTAAGGCAGTAGGTATCTAGTTGGGTGAAGATCTTGCACCCCAACAGATGTAATTTTAGTGAGATCAAACATTAATCCCATACCATTGAGATGTCAACAAGATGTCTCAAACCCAATATGATTCGTTAATGAGCAACTTGCTCAAAGAGAAGCATGCTCTTGCTAAATTAAGGGCAGAATTAGAAGGAAGATAGGAAAAGATGTATTTTGAATGCAAAAAGTTTGGGCACTTGGCCCATAACTATAGGAATAAGAGAAAAGAAGAAAAAAGGACATTGGTTTCTCAAAATAGATTTGAGGCATTGTCAAGTAGGGTGATGAGGTGTGGGATAGAGATCAAAAGATAGAAAGTAAACAGAAGAGAAAGAGTAGTGCAGACAGCAGTACCACCAAAGGTACAACCAAAAAAGGAGCCAGCATACTTCATAAGGAGAAATGCACAGGAGAATGAGATAAGGTGTTTTGAGTGTGAAAGAGTAGGACATTGATGTAAATATTGTCCAAATAGGAGATTAGAAAAGGAGAAGGCAGCATATGTAGTAGTCCCACAAAAGATACAGCAGAAGATATGGAGAAGGAGTCTAGAAAATACTCTATGGCAAAGAGCATTTGAGCATTGTGGAGAGGGAGTACCAGAAGAAGCAGATTTGTTTGAGTTGGGATAAAGTAATGGGGAAGTAGTAGTCTCATATTTGATGTGTGAAGATTTTGGAAAGAAAGACCATTATGTAGTGGAAAATAGAGAGCAAGGAGTAGTCAAAGGAAAAGAGTGGGAAGAATTGAAGAAATGTGGAGAATTTTCAAGGAAAGGAAAAGGGAAGGCAGTGTGCCCTATTAAGGGAAAAGTGCAACAATGCAGTGCATGGGCAAGAGACCTGGAAGGCATAGCCAGAGAGAGGAGTACTCAAAGGGAAGTTTGAAGAACTTTCAAAATACTGGATAGTGGCACAATGAGGATGTTTATAGACAAGAAGACAGCAGCCAAACATGGATTTAGGCTATAAAAGTTAGAGAGGCCAGTAAGAGTCAAGAATGTTGATGGGATGTACAATAGTGGAGGGGCTATTATGCATCAAATAGAAGTAAATGTGTACTATAAGAGCCATGTTGAAAAAATAAAGATAGATGTATATGACTTAGGAAGAACAGAAGTAGTTCTGGGGATGCCATAGTTAGTGGCACATAATCCAGAGATCAATTGGGAAATAGGAGAAGTAAAAATAACAAGGTGCTTGCCTTTGTGTGGCAGAGTAAAAACAAAGAGAGAGGAAAAGAAAAGAAGAGGAGAGAGAGTAGTGACTATAGAAGAAGAGAAAATTGTCAAATGGGCAATAGATGATAAAGAAGATTGGGGAAGAGAAGAAGAGATCAAAGAAAACCATAGAAAAATTGAGGAAATGGTCCTAGAAAAATTCTTAAAGTGGAGAAAAGTATTTGGAAAGATAGAATCAGAGAGGATGCCAATGAGAAAAGTCTGGGATCATGCTATAGATCTCAAGGATATGTTTGTACCATGAAAAGGAAGGATTTATCCTCTATCCAAAGATGAAAGAGAAAAGGTCCAGAATTTTGTAAAAGACTAGTTAAGAAAGGGGTATATTAGACCAACAAAATCCCCTCAAACATCACCAGTATTTTTCATAGACAAGAAGGATGGAAAGAAGAGGATGGTTATGGACTATTGCAACTTGAATAGCCAGACAGTGAAGAACAATTACCTGCTACCATTAATCACAGAGTTAATTAACAATATGGGTGGCAAGAAAGTATTCACTAAAATGGATCTCAGGTGGGGGTTCAATAACATGAGGATCGAAGAGGAAGATGAGTGAAAGAGAGCATTTATGACGCATATGGGCTCTTTCAAACCAACAGTAATGTTTTTTGAGATAACAAACTTGCTAGCTACATTCCAAGCAATGATGAATGAAATCCTGAGAGATTTAATTAACGAAGAAAAAGTTGCAGTGTTTGTAGATGATGTATTAGTAGAGACAGTAACAGAAGAAGGACATAATGAAATAGTAGAAGAAATATTGAGAAGATTAGAGGAGAATGACTTATATGTCAAGCCAGAGAAATATATATGGAAAGTGAGAAAGATAGGGTTCCTAGGTGTTATTATATGACCAAATGGAATAGAGATAGTAAAAGTGAAAGTGGATGGAGTATTGAGTTGGCCAGAGCCAAAGAATATAAAAGATGTTAGGAAATTTTTGGGCCTCGCAAACTATTATAGAAGATTCATTAAGGACTTTGCTTGAGTAGCCAGGCCAATAAATATACTAACAAGAAAAGATGTAAAGGGACAGTGGGGACAGGAGCAGCAATGAGCATTTAATGAGCTCAAAGGAATCTTTATGACAAGACCAGTGTTAGCATCCCCAGACTTAGACAAAGAGTTTAGGGTAGAGGCAGATGCCTCAAATTATGTTACAGGAGAAGTGCTATCAATGAAGTGCTCTAATGAGTTGTGGAGACCGGTAGTCTTTATTTTCAAATTCTTGAGTGATACAGAAAGAAATTATGAAATACATAACAAGGAAATGTTAGCAGTAGTTAGATGCTTGGAGGCATGGAGGCACTTCCTGGAAGGAACAGTAGTAAAATTCAAGATCTGGACAGATCATAAAAATCTCGAGTATTTTATGAAAGCACAGAAATTGAATCAAAGATAAGCAAGATGGGCATTGTACCTATCTAGATTTGATTTTACATTAAAGTATGTTCTGGGGAGTAAAATAGGAAAGGTAAACAGTTTAAGTAGGAGACCAGATTAGGAGATAGAAGCAGAAAGAGACAATGAAAATGAGACATTGGTAAAGCTGGAATGGCTAGAAGTAAGGAGAACAGAAACAGTAGAAATTGTGGTTGAAGGAGTGGACTTATTGGAGCAAAGTGAGGCAATCAAAAGTAAAAGATGACAAAGTCATCAAAGTAGTAGAAGAGATGAAACAAGCTAGAGTCAAGATGTTGAGAGATGAAGAGTAAAGAGAAGTTGACAGCATAATATACAAGGAAGGGAAGGTTTATGTACCTAAGGATGATAAGCTTAGAACAGAAATTATTAGGCAACATTATGATATGCCAGTAGGAGGCCATGGAGGGCAATGGAAGACAGTGAAGTTGGTCACTCATAACCTTTGGTGGCCAGGAGTAACAAAAGAGGTAAAGCAATATATAGAAGGATGTGATGCCTGCCAGCAAAATAAAAATTACACAGAGCAACCAACAGGAAAGTTAATGCCCAATTCAATACCGGAGAAACCTTGGATGCATATTTTGGTAGACTTTATCACCAAGTTGCCTTTGGCTCAGGGGTATGACTCAATTTTAGTAGTAGTTAACAGGTTAACAAAGATAGTATATTTTATTCCTACTATGGAAAAGACTTCAGCAGAGGGATTAGCACAGTTGTTTAGAGATAATGTGTAGAAACTACATAGGTTACCTGAAAGTATCATTTTAGATCAGGGACCCTAGTTTGTGGCAGGAATTATACAGGAGTTGAGCAAGATATTAGGGATTGAAAGTAAATTGTCAATGGCATTCCACCCTCAAACAGATAGACAAACAGAAAGGGTGAATCAGGAGTTAGAACAATACTTGATATCATAACTTGGCAAAACAGCAAGTCAATATTTATTTTCTTTTCTATTTTCTTTTCTTTTATTTTCTTATCAATGGACACATGATAAAAGTGACTCATAAGGAAGTGCAGGACATTAAGACTGGGTTAGGGTTAGAAATCATGTATAGATAGTATATAGAATCCAACAGGAACTCTATGGAGTTCTCCTTGTCAAATACTAATAAAGGAGTAGTTGACTTTATTCTGGCCCAGGAGTTGGCTATTCTGACATTAGAACTCAATTTCCACTTCTTGAGCACTGTCCACCTTGGACCTTGCTTGCTCTTACTCTCACATAAATCAACTCTCAGTTGCTGATCATCGTGATCAGTAACCACCTCTATACATAGCCAGGCCCTTGGCTTAAGGGGACTTTGCAGTTAGTTAGGGACTACAGGTGAAAGTGTAGCACTAAGCCTGGGTATTACTACTGAGACCTGACCTCATAATCAGGTAGTGTTTAGTAGAATACTTGTTCTTTTTTGTGGTATAAACCTCGTACTACAGTCCATTGTGACTAGGTACATGCAGAGGAGTAACGGTTATCTCTTAAGGAGCCATCTAGATTAGGAATCCCATCCATTGGGTGATAGTCCAACCATAGTATTAAGGCAGTAGTCAGTAAGGAAATAGGTGTCTGGTTGGGTGAAGATCTTGTGCCCTAACAGATGTAGTACTAAGTAAGATCACCATTAACTCTGTACCTCTGAGACATTGATATGATATCTCAAACTCAATATAAAACTCTCATGAGCAACCTGCTCAATGAAAAGCATGCCCTTGCTAAACTAAGGGCAGAATTGGAAGGAAGAAGAGAAAAGTTGTGTAAAAGCTGCAAAGGGTTCAGGCACCTGGCCCAAAATTGCAGGAATAAGGAAGGAAAGGAGAAGAGGGGAGCTGCTCCCAAAAATAAATTTGAAGCTTTAAGCAGTAGAGTAATGCAGTATGGGGTGGAGGAAAGGATAGTAAGAAATGTGAATACGGCAGCTGTGAAATGTTTTAAGTATAGAGAAAAAGGGCACAAGTATAGGGAATACCTATTATGAAGAAAGAAGGAGAAGAAAGTAGAAAGGGTGGCATGCTCTATACAAGAAAAAGCACACCAACAGGAGAAGAGGAAGCCGGCATGCCTTAAAAGAGAAAAAGCATAGGAACGTGATGAGAAGAGAGAGGTGAGGAGAATAGAGAAAGAAAAGGCAATATGTTCTGCCATGGGAGAAGCACAGTAAGAAAAATAGAAGAGAAGCTCAATAGAAGAGCTAAGAAAGAAAGTGGAGGAGTACTGTAGTAAAAAGTGCTGCAAGAGACAAGGCTACTAGAGTTGGGGTAGTGCACAGAGGAAGTAATAGTGACATATGTGCAGTATGAAAGATGCGGAGAGAAGGGATATCATATGGAAGAGAACAGGAGGTAGGGCATAATCAAGGATAGGTAGAGATAGTGTGAATGTCAAAAGAAAGAGGAGAAGAAAGCAGCACACCCTACAGAGAGAAAAGTGCAGCAAAGCAGTGTATGACCAAGAGAGTCAGAAAGTGCAGCCAAAGAGAGGGGTAGTCAAAGGGAGGTCAGGAGAACCTTCAAAATGCTAAGAGAAATGTGGATGAGTATTGGAGTAGAAAAGTTGGATACACATGAAGGCATAACTGTAAAAGCACTCTTAGACAGTAGTGCCACTGGGATGTTTATGGACAAAAGAATAGCAGCTAGGCATGGGTTCAAGCTACAGAAGTTGGAAAGGCTGATAATGGTCAGGAATATAGATAGAACAAATAATAGTAGAGGGGCCATCATGCACTAAGTAGAGTGCAATGTGTACTACAAAGGTCATGTAGAAAAGATGAGAATGGACATATGTGATCTAGGAAAGACAGAGATAATTCTGGGGATACCATGGCTGGCAGCATATAACCCAGAAATAAATTGGGAAACCGGGCAATAGATGATAAAGAGAATTGAGATAAGGAAGAAGAGATAAAGGAGGACCATAGAAAAATTGAGAAAATGGTCCCAAAAATATTTTTGAAGTAGAGGAAGATGTTTGGAAAGGTAGAGTCAGAGAGGATGCTGACTAGGAAAACTTGGGATCATGCCATAGATCTCAAAGAGATGTTTAAACTGTGAAAAGAAAGAATTTACCCATTGTCAAAGGACAAAAGGGAAGAAGTCCAGAAATTCATGGAGGATCAATTGAGAAAAGAGTACATCAGACCCTCCAAATCACCTCAAATGTTACTAGTTTTCTTTGTAGGCAAGAAAGATAGAAGCAAGAGGATAGTTATGGACTACTATTGTTATGCTGTACAACAATTTAGGCAACATAAGTGACATTTGTCATGGTAATAACCAAAATCACTGGCTCGAGAAAAGAGTTCAGTCTCCCAGAAGTATTCTCTAAATGCCTAGTCATGGACTCAAGCCTCTCAGTCAAGTAGCAGAGTAGTGGCTGTGACTACTGCTACACATACCTCATAGACGCTTGCCTAGGCGCCCCATATCGGATTATCAAATGGTTCCCCCTTCTAGAAGTGCTCTCGAGGACGGAAGCAAACTTAGCAGAATTACTGTTGCCTGAGTGACGTCATACCATAGCTGCCAGCAGTCCTATTTAAAGAAGAGTTATGATCAGATCTGGGCTATCATCACTGATGGCTAATTATAGCAAGATCAAGAGAGTTGAACCATTGCAAGGTCACCTCGCAATGGCAGTAGAAGAGAACTAGAAGTCAAAGAAGTAAGAATACATAGAAGAGGTAAAGGGAAGAACAGGAAAGCTGAGGAGAGAAGTAGTAGAAAGGCTAGATAAAGGAAATGCACTCGAGAGCTAGATAGCTCAAGATTGCCGTCTCTGCCTACAGCTCATCAAGAGGCTCAAAGACCAACCATTGTGCAAGGGAGGGTTCCCAGAGTAGAACTAGAAGAGCAGGGAGCAGTTGGCTAGTGTTTGGGAGGGGTGTCGCCTCATTATTGCAGTCTTGCTATGTTTGGGAATTCAGAGGTTTCTTTGTCTCACTTTCTTTGTTGTCTCTTTACTTTGTAATTATAATAAAATACTCTAGGGCACAGGAGGGAAAACAAGCAACATACCCCTATCCTCATCTCTCTCTGTTGCTCTAGGGCTTAATGGCTATTTGGAGTGACTAAGTTTCTTAGTTTTTTAAGTATTCTATTTTACTTTCAAAAAACCCACCAAAAACCCTCCCTTAACAGGAATTCAAGCCCCAACGGACTTGGGCATTCACTTACGCTAGGAGTTAATAGCTCGCTACATGTCATTGGAGTCGGCTTCCAGTTGTATAGTCAGCTAAAGAAGAGCTCACATAACAGCATGGGAGTTCTAGGTAGTTCTGCTGTATTGATAACTAGCCAGGCTACTAGACTAGGTAAGGGCAGTAGTGTCACAACACGAGACAAATGCGCATCTTGGAGATCCTATTATGGTGAGATTTAACTCGAGTGGATTCTTAAATACTTTATCATCATTTCTTTCAGTCCTTTGAATTGTACCCCATTATTTCCCCTATTCCCGAGCTCTCTTTTATATTTGATCATCTTCCCAGTACCTACTTGTTAGCACACAACTGTGAAATATCTAGGGGATCTTTTACATTTCTATTTGTTATTACTGTTGTACTGAGACCAATTCCCTTTGATCCCCATCACCATAATATAAACGACCATACAGTGAAGAATAATTATCTATTACCACTAATCACAGAGCTAATCAACAACATGGGTAGTAAGAAAGTCTTTACCAAAATGGATCTTAGATGGGAATTCCATAACGTCAGGGTAAAAAAGGGAGACAAGTGAAAGAGAGCATTTACAATGCACATTGGTTCCTTCAAACCAATGGTCATGTTTTTCGGAATGACAAACTCACCAGCAACATTCCAAGCAATAATGAACAAAATTTTGAGAGACTTGATAAATGAAGGAAAAGTAGTGGTATTTGTAAATGATGTGTTGGTGGGAACAGAGACAGAGAAGGGACATGATGAAATTGTAGAAGAAATATTGAAGAGGTTAAAAGAAAATACCTTGTACATTAAGCCAGAGAAGTGCATGTAGAAGGCAAGGAAGATAGGATTTCTAGGAGTTGTCATCAGACCCAATGGAATAGAGATGGAGGCAGAAAAGGTGGATGGAATGCTTAGTTGGCCACAGCCAAAAAATATGAAAGACATCAGGAAATTCTTGGGCCTTGCAAACTACTACAGGAGATTCATCAAGGATTTTTCTCAAGTAGCTAGGCCAATGAATGTGCTCACACAAAAGGCTGAGAGGTGGCAGTGGGAGAAAGCACAGCAGAAAGCATTCAACAAACTGAAAAGGATCTTTACCAGTAAACTGGTATTAGTAGCCCCAGATTTAGATAAGGAATTTAGGGTAGAAGCAGATGCTTCAAATTATGCCACTGAAGGAGTATTATCAATGAAGTGCTCAGATAAGAAATAGAGACCTATTGCTTTCATTTCTAAATACCTAAGTGACACAGAAAGAAACTATAAGATATACAACAAAGAAATGCTAGCAGTTGTTAGATGCTTAGAAGCATGGAGACACTTTCTAGAAGGAGTAGCAGTTAAATTTGAGATTTGAACAGATCACAAAAATCTTGAATACTTCATGAAAGCACAGAGGTTTAATTGCAAGCAAGCACGATGGGCTTTATACCTATCCAGATTTGACTTTACACTAAAGCATGTTCTGGGGAGTAAGATGGGGAAGGCAGATAGTCTGAGCAGGAGGCTGGACTAAGAGGTTGGGGTAGAAAAGGACAATGAGGATGAAACATTGGTAAAACGAGAGTGGCTAGAAGTAAGAAAGACAGAAGCAGTAGAAATTATAGTAGACAGAGTAGATCTACTAGAGGAAGTAAGGAAGTCAAAGGTGAAGGATGACAAAGTGGTAAAAGCAGTAGAAGAAATGAAGTGAGCATATCACAAATGGTCACTTACTTATTTGTGATTGGTGCTTTAGAATCTTGAGAGGTTCAAAAATGCAAAGTTTAGACAGTGACAAAAGATGTTGTTAAGTCTGAGGTCTAATCCTCAGACTATGAGTCCTTATATACAGGAAAGTGATGGTCTGTGCACTAGTATAGATCATCAC
>Ga0157361_1000877_pt1 | contig 10859 bp, 16 predicted proteins | sample AttlaeALBM2_FD_111481 | JGI IMG/M metagenome (GOLD analysis project Ga0157361, IMG submission 111481) | Fungus gardens microbial communities from leaf cutter ant in Ribeirão Preto, State of São Paulo, Brazil - Atta laevigata ALBM2 | ecosystem: Host-associated > Fungi > Mycelium > Unclassified ...
ATAGTCTGAGGATTAGACCTCAGACTTAACAACATCTCTTGTTATTATCTAAACCTTGCTTGAACTCTCTTGAAGAACTCCTTTCTCAAATCACAAATCAAGTAAGTAACCATTTGTGATAGTGGGTTTGTATACTCCTAAGTGCATTATGAAAGCTGTCTTCCACTCATCTCCCTCTTTTATTCGTATATTGTTGTATTCCTATCTTAGGTCCATTTTTGTAAACACCCTTTGTGTTCCCATGGTGTTGATAAGGTTGGAAATTAATAGTAGGGGATAGTTGTCTTTGACTATCTCTTTGTTGAGATACTGATAGTCTTGTATTATTTATTTCTTTCTATCTTTCTTTCCTACAAAGAAGACTGGTGAAGTCTGGGGTGACTTTGAGGGTCTAATGTATTCTTTCCTTAGCTGTTCCTTCACAAATTCTCATACTTCCTTTTTTTCTTGCCTTGACATTAAATATGTCCTTTCTTTCTTTGGGACAAAATCCTCTTTTAGATTAATCATGTGATTCCATGGCTTTCTTGTCAGTATCCTTTCTAACTCCACTTTCTCAAATACTTTTAGCCACTTATGAAATTTCTGTGGCACTATCTCCTTGACCTTTTCCCTATCTAGTTTAATCTTTTTGTTAAACTTTTCTTCTATTGTCCATTCCTACTCCTCTCTATTAGCCTTTTCCATATTTTTTATTCTCTTTTCTATTTTCTTTATCTACTCTATATCTTCCTTTATTGCCAAATTTCTTTTACAAAGGAGTAGACATCTCATTATCTTTACCTCCTATCATGACTTGGCAAAATGGTTAAGTTATTTTCTATTTTTCTTTTTGTTTTCTTTTCTTTTATTTAGTTAGATCATTACTAAGGTGGAGCATGGGAAAGCATCATGTGACAATCACAAAGTCACAAAGCATGACATTGGTCACATATCAGTCACACACAAGGTCACATGTCATAGTGTAATGAGGCAAACACATGACAGGAATAACATAAGGACCATGAAAGGATGTTGTACAGCCACTATAGTAAAATATATAAGTAGTATACAAAATCAAATGGGAACTCTATCGAGTTCTCCTTGTCAACTCTGACTTGGAGTGAACTTAAGTCACTGCAGCTAGAGTCTTATACCTCCCTTGTTTCCAAATTTATCTCTAGGTTGTGTGCTTATAACCAAGGTATTCCTAGTATCACCTCTGTCTTTCTCAAATTACACACATCCATTCTCATTCTTTCCATATGATTTTTGTAGAAGACATTGACTTTTACTTGATGCATGATACTTTCTCTACTATTTTCTGTTCCGTCTATATTTTTTACTTTTAACAGCCTTTCTAGTTTTGTCATTTTGAAACTGTGTCTCTTTGCCATTTTTCTGTCTATAAACATCCCTATGGTACCACTATCCAAGAGTGCTTTGACTGTTACACCTTCATGCATATCTATTTTCTCTATCCTAATGTCCAGCCACACTTCTCTTAGGATTTTAAATGTTTTTCTGACATCCACATCACCTTTGTCTATTTGAAATCATCCCCTATTCTCTGTTCTCTTCCATATGGCATCCCTTTTCTCCATATCATTTGCACTCTACATACATCACTATAACCTCCTCCATATACTACTCCAACTCTAATAGGCATGCCTTGTCAGGAATACCTTCTCCACAGTACTCCTATATCTTTTGTCATAAGACATGCACTAGACTTCTCTTCCACCTTTCTTGCTACACTCCTTGTGGTCTAACCATACACGCCACTTCTTTCTCTTCTATTCTCCTTAACTCCTTTTGCTGTGCTTTTTGTGGCTTAGCCACATGTGCTACCCTTCTCTCCTCTTCCCCTTTTTCCATCTTTCTCTATAACAGATATTCTTTACACTTATGCCTCTTCTCTCTACACTTATAACATTCTGCTTTCTATTGCTTTTTTTTTGTCTCCTGGCTCCTCAACTCCACTCTACACTTCATTACTCTGCTTGCTAGTATTTCAAATTTGTTTTGGGGTTTTGGTTTCCCCTTTTCTCTCCCCTTTTTCAGTATTGGGCTCAGTGTCTAAACCCCCCACACTTCCAGCATTCTCTTTCTTATTTTTCTTCTAACTTTGTCCTTAGTGAAGCAAGAGCATGCTTTTCTTTGAGCAAACTACTCATGATGTTATGATATTGTTGTTGAGACATTGTGACAATATCTTAAGGATATAAATAGAATGTTAAATCTCGCTATTTACTGTTACATCTGCTAGAGCACAAGATCTTCACCTAGCCAAATGCCTACTTCCCTACTGACTACTACCCTAATACTAGGGTTACACTATCATCTCAATAGGGAGAATCCCTAATCTAGACAGCCCTTTAAGAGATAACTGTCACTCCTCTGCATATACCACTTATAATGGAGTGCAGCATAAGATTTATATTAAGAAGATATAACTACTAGATACCACCTAGTTGACAGGTCAGGTCTTGAGTATGATACCTGGGTTTGGTACCACACTACCACTGATAGTTCCTAACTGACTATCAAGTCCCCTTAAGCCAAGGGCCTGGCTATATATGAAAGTAACTGGTGATTGTAATGAGATAAGAGATTGGACAGAGTTTGAAGTGAATAATGTCTGGAGGTTGGTATTGAGTTCTTCTGTCAGTGACTGACTTAAGACCTTAGCCTAGGGTTTAGACCAAGGAGCTCTTCAGGGTTAGAAGAGAACTCAATAGAGTCCTTGTTTTATTCTATTACACTACTTATACATTTTTGCACTATTTGTCCTTATTTATCCTACAAGTCCCTACTAGTCCAGGGTTTAATTCTAGTCTATATTCTATTTCTTAGTCATAGTCAAGGTGACTCATGACAGAACTCTATCAAGTTCTTCTTGTCAACTCAGACTTGGAGAGTAATTAAGTTGTTACACCAGAACTCAATACTACTTCTAGAGCACTGTTCACCTTGGACCCTACTCATCTTTTATCTCATTCAAATCAACCCTCAGCTGGTGGTCATCACAATTACTAGTCATCTTCATACATAGCTGGGCCCTTGGCTTAAGGGAACTTCACTGTCAGTTAGGGACAGTGGATGGAAGAGTGGTACCAAACTTAGGTATTATTTCTAAGACCTGACCTTACAAACAAGTAGTGTTTAATAGTTACTTGTACCTTTCTCAGTATAAACTTTGTGCTACAAGTGCCCTTGTTATCTGTTTATGCAGAGAATTGATGGTTACTCCTCAGAGGTTGTCTAGAGTAGGGATCTTCTCCATAGAGTGATAGCCAAAGTATTATTAGGGCAGTAGTTAGTAGGGCAGTAGACACCTGGCTGGGTAAAGATCTTGTGCTCTAGCAGACATAGTTATAAATAGCAAGAATCAATATTATTTCCATACCCTTGCAGAGACATAGCACCATATCTTTGTAACAATACAATTTATTAATAAGCAACTTGCTCAAAGAAAAATGTGTCCTCACTAAAACTGAGGGAAGAACTTGAAGGGAAAAGGGAAAAGTTGTGTAAAAGTTGCAGAGAGTTTGGGTACCTGAACCATAACTGCAGGAATAAGAAGAAAGGAGAGAAGGGGACTATTGCTTCCCAGAATAAATTTGAAGTATTATTGAGTAGGGTAATACAATGTGAAGTGAGTGAGAGAATAATAAGGAGATAGGAGATAGTGGAGGTAGAACATTTTAAGTGCAGAGAGAAGAGACACAAGTGTAGAGAGTATCCTCTTTGGAAGGGAGAAAGGAAGATGTGAGTAGTAGAAAAAGTGGCATGTATTATCATAATGTGGCAAAATAGCTAAGTTATTTTCTATTTTCCTTTCTGCTTTCTTTTCTTTTATTTAGTTAGATCATTACTAAGGTGAATTGTGGGAAAGTATCACATGACAGTCACAGAGTCACAAAGGTGTGATAGTGGTCACAGAATGGTCATATCACAGATCACAGTCACAACACATGACAAGGTAATCACATGACAGAAGTAATATGAGGACTATGAAAGGACAAAGCATAGCCACTAAAGTAAAATGTATAAGTAGTGTAAAAAATCTAACAGGAACTCTATTGAGTTCTCTTTGTCAACTTAGATAAAGAGTAAGATTAAGTTTACATGGCTAAGTCCTTATATGTGTAGTCATGCCACAAGAAGTACAGCAAAAAGAGTGGAGGAGAAGTCTAGCATATGTTTTATGATAAAAAGTACAGGAGCACTGTGGAGAGGGTATCCTAGATGAGGCATGCCTATTAGAATTAGGATAGTACACTAGGGAAGTAGTAGTGTCATATTTGACATGCAGAAGATATGGAAAGTAGGAATATTATATAGAGCAAAACAAGGGACAAGGGGTGATTTTCAGGAGGCAGTTAGAAAAACTGAAGTAGTATGGATATGTAAAGAAAGAAGAGAGGAAGGCAGTGTGCCCTAAAGAGGGAAAAGTGCAGCAGAGCAGTGAAAGCATAGCAAAAGAGCGGGGTAAGCAAGGGGAGATCAGGCAAACCTTCAAAATGCTGAGAGAAGTATAGTTAAATATTGGGGTAGAAAAGTTTGATATACATGAGAGAGTTACAGTCAAAGCACTCTTGGACAGTAGTGCAATAGAAATGTTCATGGACAAAAGGACAGTAGCAAAACATAGGTTCAAGCTATAGAAACTAAAAAGACCAATAATGGTCAGAAATGTCAATGGAACTAATAGTAGTAGGAGGCCATTACACATCAAGTGGAAGTGAATGTATACTATAAAGGCTATATAGAAAGAATGAGAATGGATATATGCAATTTAGGGAAGACAGAAGTGATACTGGGAATACTGTGGCTATAGGTATATAATCCAGAAATAAATTGGGAAACTGGAAAAGTTAAGATGACAAGGTGCCAGCCTTTGTGTAGCAGGGCAATACTAAAGAAAGAAGAGAAGAAAGTTGAAAAGGGAAAAATAGTGGTAATCCTAGAGGAAGAAAAGATTGTTAGATAAGTAATAGATGATAAAAAAGATTAGAGAAGGGAAGAGGAGATTAAAGAGGACCATAGGAAGATCAAAGAGATGGTCCTAAAGAAATTTTTGAAGTAAAAGAAAGTATTTGGGAAAGTAGAGTCAAAGAGAATACCAACAAGGAAAGTTTGGGATCACGCTATAGATCTCAAAAAGACATTTAAACCATGAAAGAGAAGGATTTATCTCTTGTTCAAAAATAAGAGAGAGAAAGTCCAAAACTTCATAGAAGACCAACTAAGGAAGGAATATATTAGACCTTCAAAATCTCTACAAACATTGCCAGTGTTCTTTGTAGGGAAAAAGGATAGAAGTAAGAGAATGGTTATGGACTATTACAACCTGAATGACCAGACAGTAAAGAACAACTACCCACTACTATTAATTTGTAAGGACTTAGTTGTGATAACTTAATCCTACTCCTTATCTGAGTTAACAAGGAGAACTCAATAGAGTTCCTATTAGATTTTATATACTATATATATATATGAATGTAACCCTAACCCTGTACTAAAGTGCTGTGCTTCCTTATGAGTCACTTTTATCTCATATGTCTATTAATTAAGAAAATAAATCAAAAGAAAATAGAAAATAAAATAAATATTGACTTAGCTATTTTGCCAAGTCATGATACTACCCCTTTCTTAAGTTTTCTCATCCCAAGTAATTTTCTTACAACTCATAGTATGGGTTGACTATATTGCCTATCTCATCTTTATCTTCTTTTGTCCATTCTCTTACTTCTAAATTTTCTTTCTCAATTTGTTCTTTCTCGATTGTTTCCAATGTTCACTGTTTTCTTTTTCCTTTCTACTGTCTCCAGTTTCTTTCTAATCTTCCCCAGTATTCTTTGTCATACCTTTTATTCAACTACCTAAACAATTTCTTTGCCATGAATCTCCCTGGTAATTCTCCTCTCTTAAATACTTCTTTCTTGTATTTTTATCTTGTCATATTTTTCTTATCTTGCCAATATTTCTTTTTAAACTCTTCAATTACTTTTTTTGCATTTTCCAAGTTCTCCCTTCCTTCCCAAGTATCTAACTCTGCTGTGAATCCCTTTTAGTATACCAAGTATTTATTCTTTTCTCTTACTTGCTGTTTATTCAATATTTTTTCTACTTCCTATTTCTCTTCCACTTCAATTATTACTAGAGCCAGTTTCTCCTTTTTCTGCCCTTCTACTTGTTCTACATAACATCATATCCTACTAATATTTACTACTAGATGTATTTTTATAGTACTAGATAATTCTAGCTCTACTATATTTGATACAATTTTCTTGATTTTGTAAGGACCAACGAATCTCTCTGTCAGCTTCTCTGTTCTCTTTCCAACTATTTGATACTTCAGATCCTTAGTACTTAGCATTATTAAGTCTTCTACTTTATAGTTGTTGACCTCTTCTCTTTTCTTGTTTATGTACTTCTTTATCTTTTCTTGTGCTTTACTCAGCACCACTTTTGCTTTTTCTTGTATTTCCTTCATTTTCTCCACAAATTTCTCTGCTCTCTTGTATTTTCCTTTCTTTCTTCCTTTGAATCCTATCCTTGGATCCTGTTTGTAATTTGCCTTAAAGAATATTGTTTGAGTACTCAAGTGCACTTTGTTATTATATGCAAATTCTGCTATCTCCAACCATTTAGGCCACTACTCCTGCCTATGATTGATGAATATTCTCAAGTATTGTTCCAACTCTTGGTTCACTCTCTCTGTTTGCCTATTTGTCTGTGGGTGAAATGCCATTAACAATTTACTCTCAATCCCCAGCATCCTATTTAACTCCTATATTATTCCTGCCATGAACTGAGGTCCTCTATCAGAAATGATACTCTGGGGTTGTCACAGAAAAGTGACTACTAAATAGTGTCATAGAGGTATAACAAAATACCTATTCAAATGAACTACATAAATAGCTGGACCCTCATTAGCAAGTAGCCTTGCTAATGTTACCCTTTTGGTATAGTTGTAAACCATACAGTATATGACTACTGGTCCATAGCACAACTGTGACAGGGGTAACCTATGTAACTTCCATGTATTGTCTCTGAACAGCCTGGCTAGTCCCTCTGCTGATGTCTTCTCTGTAGTTGGTATAAAATGGACCATTTTAGTTAACTGATCTACTACTACTAGAATAATGTTGTATCCTTATACTAAAGGCAACTTGGTGATAAAGTCTGCTGATATATGTGTCTATGGTTTCTCTGGGATTGAATTTGGCATTAATTTTCCTGCTGGTGGTTCTGTGTAGTTTTTATTATGCTAGCAAGCATTACATCCCTTCACATATTGTTTCACCTCTTTAGTAACTCCTGGCCACCAAAAGTTTCAAGTAACCAGTTCTACCATCTTCTATTGTTTTCTATGTCTTTCTACTGGTGTATCGTGATATAGTCAAATAATTTCTGCTCTTAGTTTGTCATCTCTTGGCACATACACCTTTCTTTCCTTGTACATTACACTGTCAACTTCTTTCCATTCCTTATTTCTTAGCATCTTTACTCCTGCTTATTTTATTTTTTCCATTACTTTTACTACTTCATCATCTTTTACTCTTAACTCTTTGACCTTCTCTAGTAGATCTACCCTGTCTACTATGATTTCTACTACTTCAGTTCTTCTTACTTTCAACTATTTTGTTTTCACCAATGTTTTGTCCTTGTTGTCCTTTTCTACTCCTACCTCCTAATCTGGCCTTCTACTCAAACTGTCTGCTTTTCCCATCTTACTCCCTAGAATATGTTTTAGGGTAAAGTTGAATCTTAATAGGTATAACACCCATCTTGCTTGCCTCCAATTTAACTTCTACACCTTCATGAAATATTCAAGATTTTCATGATCTGTTCAGATTTCAAATTTGACTACTGTTCCCTCTAGGAAGTATCTCCATGCTTCCAGGCATTTAACAATTGCCAACATCTCCTTATTATATATCTCATAATTTCTTTCTATGTCACTTAGAGATTTTGAGATGAAGGCTACTGGTCTCCACAATTTGTTGGAGCACTTCATAGATAGTACTCTTCTAGTTGCATAGTTTGAGGTGTCTGTCTCTACTCTAAATTCTTTGTCTAAATCCAGGGCTACTAGTACTAGTCTAGTGGTAAAGACTCTCTTGAGTTTGTCAAATGCCTTTTGTTGTTCTTGCCCCTACTGCTACTTTATGTTTTTTCTTGTTAGCACATTCATTGGCCTTGCTACTCATGCAAAATCCTTGATAAACCTCCTGTAGTAATTTGCAAGGCCTAAGAATTTTCTTACGTCTTTCACATTTTTGGGTTCTGGCCAACTAAGTACTCTGTCCACTTTCTCCCCTTTCATTTCTATGCTATTCAGTCCTATAATAACCTCCAGGAATCTAATCTTTCTTACTTTTCACACATATTTCTCTAGCTTGACATACAAGTCATTCTCTTCTAACCTTCTCAATATTTCCTCCACAATCTCATTGTGTCCTTCTTTTGTTTCTGTTTCTACTAGCACATCATTTACAAATGCCATAACTTTTCCTTTGTTTATTAAGTCCCTTAGAATCTTGTTCATTATTGCTTGAAATATAGCTAGCAAATTTGTTATTCCAAAGAACATAACTGTTGGCTCAAAGGAACCTATATATATCGTAAACACTTCCTTTTACTCATCTCCTTTCTTGATTCTCACATTATTGAACCCCCACCTCAGATCCATTTTAGTAAATACTTTCTTGCTACCCATATTGTTGATTAATTCTGTAATTAATGGTAGTAGATAATTATTCTTCACTATTTGGTCATTTAGGTTGTAGTAGTCCATTACCATCTACTTATTCCTATCCTTTTTCCCTATGAAGAAGACTAGTGACATTTGAGGGGATTTTGATAGTTTGATATACCCCTTTCTTAATTGATTGTCCATGAATTTCTGAACTTCCTCTCTCACATTTTTAGATAGTGGGTAAATTCTTCCTTTTCATGGCTTAAACATCTCTTTGAGATCTATGGTATGATCCCAAACTTTTCTAGTCAGCATTCTCTCAGATTCTATCTTCTCAAATACTTTTCTCTACTTCAAAAATTTCTTAGGAACCAACTCTCTAATTTTCCTATGGTCTTCCTTGATTTTTTTTTCTCTTCCCTAATCTTCTTTATCATTTATTGCCCACCTGACAATCCTTTTTTCCTTAAGGGTTACTACTCTCTTTCCCTTTTTGCTTTTTCTCTCTTTTTTCTTTAATATTGTCCTGCTATACAAGGGTAGATATCTCATCATTTTGACCTCCCTAGTTTTCCAATTTATTTTTGGGTTGTATGCTTGTAGCCACAGTATTCCTAGTATCACCTCTGTTTTTCCTAAGTTACATATGTCTATTCTCATTCTTTCAATATGGCCTTTATAGTACACATTCACCTCTACTTGATGTGTAATAGCTCTCCCACTGTTGTTGATCCTATTGATATTCCTGACCATTATTGATCTCTCCAGTTTTCACAGCTTAAATCCATGTTTTGTTGTTGTCCTTCTATCCATGAATATCCTTGTTACGCCACTATCCAAGAGCACTTTTACTGTGATCCCTTTATGGGTATTTGTTTTTTCTACTCTAATGTTCAACCATACTTCTCTTAATATTTTGAAGGTTCTCCTGACCTTCCTTTGACTACCCCCCTCTTTTGCTGTGCCTTCTGACTCTCCTAGTTGTGTACTACTTTGCTGCGCTTTTCTCTCTATGGGATGTGCTGCTTTCTTCTCCTCTTTCTTTTGACATCTATACCATCTCTCTCTATTTGAGATCATCCCCTGTCCTCTATTTTCTTCTATGTGATATTCCTTTTTTCTACACCTCTCATACTGCACATATGTCACTATCATCTTTTCCATATACTATCCTAGCTCTAATAGGCATGCCTTATCAGGTATACCTTTTCCATAATGTTCTTGCACCTTCCATTGTAAGATGTGTGCCGGACTTTTCCTCCACTCCTCTTGCTGTACTTCTTGTGGCTTGGCCACACATGCTGCTTCCCCTTTCTTAACTTTCCTCAACTTCTTTTGCTATGCCTTTTGTGGCCTTGCCATATATGCCACTCTTTCTTCTACTCTTCTCTTTCTTACCTTCTCCCATAAGGGACACACTCTATATTTGTGCTCTCTTTTTCCATATTTAAAGTACTCGACTACTACTACTTCTTGCCTTTTTATTATTCTTTTTTTTACTCCATATTGTATCACCCTACTCAACAACACTTCAAATTTATTCTGGAGAGTAGTAGTCCCCTTCTCTCATTCCTTCTTGTTCCTGTAGTTATGGGCCAGGTGCCCAAACCTTTTACAACTGAAATACAACTTTCCCTTCCTTCCTTTAAGTTCTTCCCTCAGTTTGGTGAGAGAGTATTTTTGTTTGAGCATACTATTCATCAAGTTGTTGTATTGGATTAGAGACACTATGCTATGCCTCTGGGTACAGAACTAATGTTGAGTCTTGCTATATAAACTATGTCTGCTGGAACACAAGATCTTTACCTAGCTAGAGTCTTACTGCCTTACTTACTATTGCCCTAATACTATGGTTAGACTATTACCTCACAGGGAGAATCCCTAATCTAGACAGCTCCTTAGGAGATAACTGTCACTCCTCTGTCACAAACTTCATTCGGTCATATCTCCATCAATTCTTCGACGATTCCCACGGTCTCAAAGCCAGCTTAAAGCCCTTAAGAAGACCTTTCGATCGATGCCAGTTACGTCTCGAGGCAATCAATATTGGCCGAGATATTAAGCAGATCAACTGGTAACTACCATGTTACCGTTTATTAAATCGCTAATATCTCAGAAACCGCCGAGATCGATGCTTCGGTTCTAGGCTCAGCAGAAGCCTTCTTCATAA
>Ga0157361_1000878_pt1 | contig 10851 bp, 14 predicted proteins | sample AttlaeALBM2_FD_111481 | JGI IMG/M metagenome (GOLD analysis project Ga0157361, IMG submission 111481) | Fungus gardens microbial communities from leaf cutter ant in Ribeirão Preto, State of São Paulo, Brazil - Atta laevigata ALBM2 | ecosystem: Host-associated > Fungi > Mycelium > Unclassified ...
CGTAGTCCTTTCATGATTTTCTTCCTAGACCGGATGCCAGCTCATCCTGTTTGTTTCCCGAGGTATCAACATGAGCTCTGGGTTAGGTCTCCCTTACTCAATATCTTTATTATATGGTAGTACATTCTAAGGGTATAGCAAGGGCTCTAGAGCGAACTCTGATTACGAATTCGTTGGTATAAAGCGTATCAAATGTTATCTTCTGCAGAAAATTCACTTGCGGTGTAACACCGGAACCAGTGGCATCTCCTCCATCCAAGAAAGAGATAAATTTGATCGACCTACCCCCCTTGACAAAAAGACAATGGGTCCGGTATCTTCCCAAGGAGACTCCAGAGCAACGCCGGGAGCAGGAAGAAATAGTGAGAGAGTTGGGAATAGAGCCCATGGGTGGGGGAAGTCCATGTGAGAGGTGCGCAAATTTTGGTATCTTATGCTTGCCACAAGACCTTCCATGAGTTTTGTATCTTTGGAGTATTTCTTGGCTGACTTTAATTTTAGAAACATAACTTCCTGTTCTCCCTGTACCAGGGCAAAGGCAGCATGCAAGCCCTTTGATGTGGATAGAGCACGGAGGAAGACCAAGGAAGAAACGGCGAGGAGGGCACAGGCAAGGAAAACAAAGCAACAGACAGATGCGGAGTGGAAGGAGCAAGTGTTGGAGAAGCTGGGAAAGGTGGACGAGTTGGTCGTCCAGGTCCAGAGGGTTGCAGATGCACTGGAGAGGATGGCAGGAGTGAGGTCAAAGACTCCGGAGAACAATATAATCTCCTGGTCAGAGTCTGGAGGAGAGGAAATGGGGACAGTGGAGAGGATGGACAAGGGAAAACAAAGGGAACAGAGCTCAGACGGAGCAGAGGATGAGGGAGAAGTTGAGGAACAGAAAGACAAGGATGCAATGGAGGGTGTGGAAGAGGGAAGTAGCCTTTCTCTAGTTGCGTACTCCATTGGAACTGTAGCAAAATAATCTATTTTGTAATTTTTTTTGAATGAAATTTGTGTCCAGCATGGAAGTTTGTATTTTCGAAGGATGTCCAGCATGAAGATTTGTATCTCGGAGGAGTGGTTTGATCCCTATCCCCCCCTTAAGGCTAGGCGTCCCATTGTCTAGTGACAAGAGTAAGAAATCAATAGTAGAGTCATGGTCCTGGACTCCGGTACGTGTAAATCATGGAATAATGAAAATGAACTTTTGAAAAAGTTCATTGGCGGTAATCCAGATGGTGATATAGGGATAGGTGCAGAGATCTGGAGTGGACATGGAGGTCCCAGATTGAGCATGGAAGGTCAATGGAGGCTGGAATTTGCAGAGGAGTTGTTGGAGTGACAGGTTTGACGAGTCCGGAGTGAAGTCATCAGACAGGAATGGTGGTCAGAAATTGACTATACCAGAGTGGTGACCCAATAAAAGTTGGAGACACCAGACAGATACTAGTACTTCAGGCAGAAATGGTAGGATAGGTTGTGATTCTATTCAGTCAATCAACAGATCAGAGTGAAATATATATCACGGATCCCAGACCAAAGAGCAAGACAGGACAAGCGGAGCAGCATGGAAGCCCAAGATTTATACAAAGCCAGGGGAAAACAGGAGTGGAAAGTCGCCAGAGGTGGTTATAACACGGAAAACGTAGACCGGAGCAGAGGATTGGACAATAACTATTGTTCTATAGCCAGAGGAATATTGAAGAACACAGAGTAAAATTGAAGTACCAGACGAGACAGAGAACAGAACAAGAACAAGAACAGAACAAGAACAGATGGAACAGAGACCAAGAAGCAAAACCAGAGACAGATTGACAGAAATAGAAGACCTAGTACAATGACTCCGAAGAGAGATTGTGTTAGGGAACCACTCAGAGGCGATCACCCTTAAGCTAATGGAAAGTCCCAGAAGCTAGTTTAAGATTCAAGTGGGGATATATCTATATACACTTGCTAGTATATATACTACACTAGATAGTCAGGCACACAGTACCATGGCAACCAATCTATAATCACAGAATGTCCTAGAACAACTAATAATAGGTATTGCACCATATGACATAGACAGGAGAAGTTGGGAACAATGGGAACACAATACATGATCTGTTGCTGGGCCATTAATAGATCAGACCCTCAGAACTTACTAAGCGTCACCCTAGATGTCCCCTTACAGATTGCTACCAAGTCCAGAGAGCAAGTCTACTAGCGGCTTGAGTTTGGCAGAAGACTCCGGAATCTCAGAAACAGAACCAGAGGTCGAGACAGACAGAACAGAATCAGAATCAGAGAGCTCTGATGATGAAATTTGTTGTGGAGCAGAGAACGGAGTACTAGTGGACAATTCAGAGACTATGGAACCAGAATCAGAGACAGACGACAACAATCTGGAGTCAGAGTCAGAGATGCCCAGAGACAGAGTGTGTCGCCAAGTGGGAAATTCATCAGAAGACTCCGAAGCTTCCATATCGCAATTGGAATCAGCTAGTGACAAATTAGAGACAGACTGAGAACACTCCGGATATGAAGTATGTTGCGGAGTGGAGTACGGAGCCTTTCTGGACTCGCATTTCCGCTCCCAGAAATGATTGTCGATGGCGATGGCTGTGGAATATAGTATCCAGAAAGTGGAAGGTTTACCTCCTTCACGAGTGGAAATGATATCCTGAATGCGATTAGGGAGTCCAAAATAGTACCTATGGCAGAGAGCACTCTCTGACCACTGTAACTGAGCAGAGTACCAGAGGAAAGCAATGTTGTAAGTTGCGATCTGGTCGTCAGGATTCATACGGAGGTGATCTAGGGAGTGAGCTGCTTCCGCAGCAACATCTAGGATGCCAAAGTAAGTGTGCATTTCTTTGACAAAGGAAGGCCAGGAGTATAGCCATGCATGATGAACACCTTGATCCTCCTGTTCCAATGCTACCTGAAGCCAGTCTTGTACCATTCTGGACACATAAGTCATTGCAAAATTGATTTTGTCATAGTCCGATTTAAAAACAGCTGGTCTGGAGCAGAAGTAAAAACAACATTGGAAGAGGAAATGGTGAAGTTGGTGCGGGTCCATTCTGTCAAAGACATCCGGAATGCAGACCTTGACAGGAGGAGCAATTAGAGGTCATCCTAGAGTATTGGAGAGATGACAGGGGGCATTGATTATGTTGGCGGAGGGTAGATGGACAGATGGGTTGGACCATGAAATGAAAGGATTGGACTCAATGATAGGAGCAACTGGTTGTGAAGACATAGAATCTGAGATCAGACTAGTTGGTTGACTCTGAAGTGAAGGTTGGGGATGCTGAAGCTGGCAGCAAGGGGTCAGAAATGGAACTCGTTTGTTTCAACACAGTATGGTTCCAGAGCGTCCGAAGACTACACCTGCTGGAGACACTGTAGTTGAATAAATGGAATTAGACATCAATCAGTGTGAAGGACAGGGATAGCGGAGCAAATGAGTGATGACGGTACAGTCGAGATAGTTGAGTGTGACAGTGACCAATAGCAGTTCATAGATTCTGTCAAGTACGGAGCGGAGGGGGATAGAGTAGGCTGGAGTGGAGTGGAATTACTCTGGAATAGAGGGATTTGACAACAAAATGGGGAACAACCTTGGCCTCAGCTTGTGGGCTGTGCCTTGATCTACTGCTGCGTGTGTGGTTGCATATTTCAGGAGGACCGAATTGTTGTCAGGAGCTTCGGAGAGGAGTGGTATAGATTGATAGGAAGGAGGATAGGACAAGGAGAAGGCGTAAATGACTTTAATCTAGGAACTAAGGAATTAGGATGTAACTACTGGAGTACTTATACTAAGTCCGAAATAGGAGGAGTACAAGTAATTAGTCTACATTGTGATCCTATAGGAGTAGACAACAGGAGTTTAGGAGCAAAAAAATTAGTAATAATATAAAATAAAAAGAAAATTATATTATTAATTGGGTATTTTCCGTCATATGACAATGTCTTTCTGTACCTTGTGGATTGCAGACTTGGCTTCCTCAGTGGCAGACTCCATCCTCTTTGTGAATTTGTTGACCATCTCCAGACTGGAGGGGTTCTGTCTTGGCTCAAAGCCCATATGGGAGATTTGTTCCATATCCAGTAGGAATGGAGGTTGTTGCATTGTGGAGTGAACATAGTTATTGTGCTGGAACTCCACAATAGGTAAGAGGTCATACCAGTCGTCCTGTTGTTTGTTGACAAATAGGTGGAGGAACTGGTCAAGCTCCTGGTTGATATGTTCTGTCTGTCCGTCTGTCTGGGGGTGCCAAGCTGTAGAGGAGGATATTCATATACCTAGTAGCCTGTACAGTTCCTTGGTAAACAAAGCTACAAATTGAGATCTGTGGTCAGAGACGACACATTTTGGGAGGTCATGGAGTTTCCAGATGTAATATAGGAAGAGTCTAGCTGCTCCTTCTGCTATGACCGTCGTGTGTATTAGAATAAAGTGTATTCTTTTGGAGACAGCATCTATGACCGTCATGATGGCATCATGTCCAGAGGACTCTGGGAGTTTGACCACAAAATTGACACTGAGTGTATCCCACCGTGTGTCCAGAACAGAGAGCAGTTAAAGCTTGCCAACTGGAGAGTGTCACCAAGGCTTTGTCCGGAGGCAGAGATCGCAGGTACTTACATACTGGCCGATGTACCTAGACATCTGGGACCACCAGTAGTTCTAGGACACTAGTTCCAATGTCTTCTAGCATCTGGGGTGCCCTGCAATCTGGGTATCATGGCAAAGGGCTACAATCTGTCTGTATAGGTCTGGACTCTATGGTACATATATCTTTCCTTGGAACCAGAGTAGGCCATCTATGTTTGACCACTCCAAGGAGTGTACGGCCTCATTGGCAGAGCTTCGAAGCTCTTGTGCTGCTCTAGCTATGGGTTCCTCTTGGTCTCCATTCCGGTTCCCCTTGCAGATATCAGACAAGATCTTCTGTTCTGCGCCTGTCAATTCCACCCCTTCTAGAGCACGCACTGCAAGGAATTCTGGTTGAAGGAGAACTGTATTCTCATTGTCTGAGGTTCTATTTCCATGATTAGCTCTCCTTGACAGCACGTCTGGTTTGGCCATAGTACATCCAGGGTGGTGGTAAAGCAGAAAGTTGAACCTAGCCAGATGCAAAGACCAACGGGCTTGATGACGGTTAAGTTTCTTGGCCATCATGAAGTACTCAAGGTTCTTGTGGTCAGTCTAGATCTCGACCGGATGGGTCACTCCTTCTAGGAAGTACCTCCACTCTTCTAACGCGCAGATAATGGCCAGCATTTCCTTGTTGTGGATTTTGTAGTTCAGTTTCATGGAAGATAGGGATTTGCTGTAGAATACTATGGGGTGCCATTTTCTGTCTGTTGTTGATTGCTGAGATAAGACTGCTCCTGTGGCAAAGTCTGAGCTATCCGCTTCAACCCAGAAAGGCTCTGAATCCTGAGGGGACATCAATACCAGAGCAGTGGTCACCGCTGTCTTGAGGTCCTTGAAGGCCACCTGTTCCTTTCCGCTCCATGTCCAGATATGTTCAGAGCATGTTAAGTGAAAGTGGGGTTGAGCTTTGGCAGAGAAGTCTCAAATAAACCTTTGGTAGAAGTTCACAAAGCCTAGGAAAGCCTGGACGTCTGTCTTGTTTTCCGGAGTGGGCCACTCTCAGACTCCTGCAACCTTGACTGGATCCATGGACACTTTGTTCCCCAAGATGACCAGTCCCAAGTACTCGATTTGCTCCTTGCAGAACTCATATTTCTCTGGGTGGAGGAAAAGTTTGTTTTCCTGTAAGACCTGCAATACCTGTCTGATCGCCTTTGCATGCTCCTCTTCCATCCTAGTAAAGATTAGGATGTCGTCCAGATAGACCACCATAATGCCTTCTGCTATGAGGTCTTGGAAGATGTCATTTATCATGGTTTGGAAGGTGGCTGGGCTGTTGGTCATTCCGAAAAACATTACCAAGGGTTCAAATAGGTCTTGATTAGTCCAGAAGGCTGTCTTCCACTCATCTCTAGGCTTAATGCAAACATTGTTGAAACCCCAATGGACATCCAGCTTGGTGAAGTATTTAGCTTCATGGAGTTGCGATACAAGTTCAGAGATCAGTAGGAGGGGGTACTTATTCTTGACTGTCATTGAATTGAGGGCTTGATAGTCCTGGACCAACCAGAGTGAGCCATCCTTCTTCTTGATGAAGAATACTAGGGCTGCCATAGGGGATTTGGAAGGGCAAATTCATCCGGTGTGCAGGTTCTCCTCTAGAAAACAGTCTAACTCCTTTTGTTCTACCAGAGACAGGGGGTAGACTTTCGACACCTTAGGCTCCAAGCCCGGAATGAGCTTGATAGCATGGTCCCACTGCCTGTGCTCCAGAAGGATGTCAAAGTCTTCCTTTGTGAACACCGATTCAAATCCTTTGGCACAGTTGGGTAGGGTGAAAAGCCTCTTCTGTGTTTCTGAGGCTCAACAGACTCCTTTTGCGAGTTTCTGGGAGATCGTAGAGGTGGCACAAAGGTCTTCTATAGCAGGCTCCAAGAGGATTCTTGTCACAAAGAGTCTGTTCCCTTACTCATATTCAACCTCGTATATCTGGAGGGGGGTTTCATCTTCTTCTGAGTCTTCCACATACTCCAGAGAGGGTCCAGATTGACAGATGTTGATGGCTCTGGCCTCCATTTTCTTCTGTAATACTTGTTCCTTTTGTATTACGTGGCATCCTTCACACCAAGGGAGGTATTGGTTTATCTGTACTTCTCTGGTTTGCCAATTGACCTCCAGATTATGGTCTTTGAGTGTCAGCAGCTAAAGTCTGATGACTGGAATTAAGCCAACTGTCTCTTTGTTTAGCATTTAACAAAGAGAACTCAATAGAGTTCCCATTAGATTTCACTATACTATATATACAATTACTACTGTGGCTATGCACCTTGTCTCCCACAGTCCTCATGCCAGTTAGCTGACCATTCTGTGACTTTGGTCACACCTTTGTGACCCTGTGACTATCACATGATATTTCCCACACTCCACCTTAGTAATAATCTAAAAGAAAAGAAAGGAAAAGGAAAAGAAAAGAAATATAAATATTGACTTAGCTATTTTGCTAAGTCATGACATTGAGCCACATGTAGCTGAGGATCATGCTTTGCTTCCCAAGGTTAGAGACGGCAAGGAGTATTCTTTTAGAGTGGGTCTTATAATGGAGGACTACATCCACCACTTTGGAAATTTGTCCTGCTTTGTTAGAGGAGCCGTCCACATTAAACACTGATATGGGGCAAGATATGCTCTGGGTGCTAATACCCTTTGTATAGACAAAATCTCTGTCTATAAAGTTGCCAGTGGCTCCTGAGTCCAAAAGCGCTTTGATGGAATGCACCTCGCTGGTATCGGTGGTACGGATCTCTATAGGCAGGATGATAGACATTCCGTGGGCATCGAGGGTGTTGGCAGAGAGTCATCTGGGTAGTCTCTTTTCCCATTTTGGCCTCTGAGGTAGGGCTTTCCTGTCTAGAGCGGAGGGGAGGGGTGCATCTATAGGTTCACAGATATCTGTATTGACTTCTTCTACGCTCAATATAGCAAACCTATTTACTAACAGTGACTGGGGCACACTCTTCGCCAGTTGTACTAAACAAAATCCCCCTCTGGGGTGGAAGCCACTTCCTCCTCCTCTACTGCATCCTTCAAAGCCATTAAATCTTTGATCAACTCCTCCCATTGCTCCATGGTTAACTTCCAGATATTCAAACAATAGGGGCAGTCCCTTACAAGATGGTTGGCCTCTCCGCATCGATAGCATCCTCGTGGAGGTATAGAGCATGTCTTTCGGACTGCGTCTACATCCATAGGTATTCCTCTAGATGGTACAGGCAGAGCAGGCCTTGGTGGAACAGGGGATGGAGTGGACTGAGGAAGGCAAAATGTTAAGAGAGAGGTAGACCAAGGAAGGGCAGAGCATGTGGGGGTCATGGTCATTGACTGGAGCGTGGATTAAAAAGCCTCATTGGTCAACTGTACTTGGTCAATCCTCTGGGTGGCTGCATACCAAGCCTCTGGATCGGTGTCTGCGGGTTGTCTGAAGGGCATGGTAGCAATTTGGCTCTGGATGTTTGACTTGAGGCCTCAGTGGAACTTCACCACCAGGGTCCGAGGGTCAGTATATCTAGTGTTAGAGACCAGGGTCAGGAAACTGTCTAAGTAATTGTCCACCGTCTAGTTTCCTTGACAGTACGAGGAGCCTTCCAGAGCGTTAATGGCATCTGCTTCTACATTGACCAGAAAGAATTGACTCCGGAACTGTTGTTCAAAGTCGGCCCAGGATTGGATGGGAAAGATGCCAGTGTTTGCCTCCTAGTAAAAGAGATTCTCAGACTACTTCACGGCTCATCTATCCTTGAAGAAAGCAAGGGTCCAGAAGATCTTTTCCTTGTCACAGCTGAACTGCTCTGGGGCCAGGTGCAAGTATAATATACAGGAGTTGAGGAAGGCTTGACCGGAGCTTCGTTTACCAGAGAAGTCAGGGGGAGAAGGGAGTTTTGGCCTCGTCCGCTATTTGGACAGGGCGGCTGGAACCAGGGAAGAAGGGATAGCAGGAGGAGGAGACATGGGTATCAGAGGCAGAGCAACTGCTGGAGTGGGGGCAGGGCCAGTTATGAGTTGAGTGAGTTGTTATAGTTGGGCTGTTAGGCCTATGAGAGTAGCATTGATAGTGTGTTCCAAAGCATTCTGGTATTTGGTCAACTCTTGGAGATGGTGCTGTAAATAGCCCAAGGCATTGGTGATGGCTGGGGGGATGTCCGCAAGGAGCGACATCTCTTTAGAGCAGAGTGATCAGAGGGCCAGAGTTTGTTGGTGGAGGGCGACCAGAGAGTGGCTGTCCACTAAGAATTTCTGGGGCTCTGATAATGAGATCTAATTCTGCTGTAAGGGTGACCAGAGTGGAATACTCCAGGAGATTCCTTAGTTAAATTATACTCTATGAAATGTGTTATAACCTACCTCTAGGAGATTCCTCAGAGAATTAAATAAGGCTCCTAGAGGGAATAATCTATAATATATATACTACAGTGTCCTTGCATCCCTGCACTTGGTAACCAGGGTCTGAACAATAAAAGAGTGCTAGGGGGGCAATGGAGTGCACTTAGAACAATGGGAGTAAGATCAAATATTACTACGTAATATTTGATCAGCTACAGAGTTGCTCCGGAGGTCTAGTATGGGCTCTGGAGCCGCGTGTTAGGGATCCCCTTACAAATACCTCCCAGACATGACCATGTGATGCTGCTCCACCGCCATACTTCACTCCTGCCCACTGTTCCCTAAACCCCAAACTGGCTTTCTTCTACTCCGAATACAGTCTAGAAGCACATGACAGTGTGTCTGAGCATCAGCAATACAATTGTTGTCCAGTGGCATATCTGTTTCTTGACTGAGTCTAGCAGTGATGGGATCACTAGTTACTGATATACTTTTGATCTGCCATCTTGGTGTCATATTAGTCTAAGTCTGCTCTAGATTGAAATTATCTCGCATTTCAAAGACATCTCTGAGCCTCTGATTTCTAGAGCTTCAATATTGATAGTCTGTATCTGAGAAACCTGATGCTAGCTCATCAGTCTTGCCTCCCAAGGTATATGCTATTCTAGCATGTTGCAGCTTGGTCACTACCTAAGAGTGTCAGTAGCTCAAGTCTGATGACTGGAATTAAGCCAACTGTCTCTTTGCCCAGTATTTGACAAAGAGAACTCAATAGAGTTCCCATTAGATTCTATATACTATTTATACATGAAGAGTAACCCTAACCCTTTCTTTTATCCTGCACTTCCCTATGAGTCACTTTCCTCTTGTGTGTCCATCAATTAGAAAAGAAAAGAAAAGAAAAGAAAAAGAAAAACAATATTCCAAAACTAAAAGAAAAGAAAAAGAAAAGAAATATTGAATAATAACTGAGCTGTTTTGCCAAGTCATGTAAGACTCTAGCCGCGATGACTTAAGTCCACTCCAAGTCAGAGTTGACAAGGAGAACTCGATAGAGTTCCCATTTGATTTTCTACACTATATATACAACTACTATTGTGGCTATACACTTCATCTCCCACAGTCCTCATGTTGCTCATCATGTAATTACCCTGTCATGTGTTTGTGACCATGACCTGTGATGTGACCATTCTGTGACCAATGTCACACCTTTTGTGACTTTGTGACTATGATGTGACTCCTTTCCCACACTTCACCTTTATAGTAGTAATTTAACTAAATAAAAGAAATGAAAATAGAAAATGAAAATAGAAAATGACTTAGCTATTTTGCCAAGTCATGATAAGTCATGACAAAGGAAAGTACCTAATCTTGGGTCTAGATTATGTCTGGGGCTTGTAGGAGGTCTTTAGAGTAGGTTCCAATAGTGAAATCCAGGGGTGTGATGTGTATCCCATGCTACATTTCTGCAGAAAATTCTCTAGCAGCATAACAGTACATCAAAAACTGATCTACTACAATCAGAAACAAAGGAGTAACAAAGACCCTCAGGGAGCTGTGGAGATGATACCCGGAACTCCCTATACAAGAAAGGAAAATAGACAGGTCCCAAGTCACTGAGATAAGCCAAAGAAAGGGGGAAATTGCCACAGGGTTGATAGTAGGCAACCCAGTAACTCAGCAAGGGTGGAGCAGACCTAGCAAAACTAATAGGAAATAATTGAGAAAAGACAAGGAGGCATAGAATTCCCTATCCCAACTGCAATGATTGTTGTAATAATAGATTTATGACTGGGTTTTATTATTTTCTCTATTTTTTGTATATTTCTTTTGTATTTCTCTAAACCTATAAAAACCCCCACTTAGTAGAGAGAGAGCAAGCAATCTCAGTTGCCTCTTTC
>Ga0157361_1000879_pt1 | contig 10834 bp, 9 predicted proteins | sample AttlaeALBM2_FD_111481 | JGI IMG/M metagenome (GOLD analysis project Ga0157361, IMG submission 111481) | Fungus gardens microbial communities from leaf cutter ant in Ribeirão Preto, State of São Paulo, Brazil - Atta laevigata ALBM2 | ecosystem: Host-associated > Fungi > Mycelium > Unclassified ...
ACCTCAAAAGCATTTTGTTGCTCAACACCCCAATTCCAGGTACAATCCTTCTTGGTTAAGTCGGAGAGTGGCTTTGACATCTTGGCAAAGTTCTCAATGAACCTATGATAGAAACTTGCAAAGCCTAAGAATGCTTGTACTTGCTTGACTTTTGCCGGTACTGGCCACTCTAGAACTCCTGAAAGTTTCTCTTCGTCTATCTGTACTTTATTTTCTGATATTATTATGCCCAAATATTTGATGCTACTTTGTTCAAAGAAACATTTCTCTGCTTTAGTGTAAAGGTCATTAAATTGAAGTCTTTTCAGCACTTCTTTGACCAGTCACCTATATTTCTTCAAACATGTCCCAAATATTAAAATGTCATCTAAATATACCATTACTAATCTAATGCAAATCAAATCTCCAAGTATATTGTTCATCATACTTTAGAATGTTGCTGGTGTATTAGAGAACCCAAAATACATAACAGTTACCTTGAAGAGACCTTATCTTGTGATAAATGCTATTCTCCATTTATTCCCTTCTCTAATGCAAACATTATTATATCCTCATTTCAAATCAATTTTGGTAAAATGCTGAGTGATTCAATCAAGTTGGCTATTTTAGGGATTGAATAGCGATTTTTGACAGTAATTGCATTAAGGGCTCTATAGTCCATAACGGGTTATAAGCTTTTATTGTGTTTCTTTACAAAGAAGAATGGAGCTGTTATCGGGCTAGTGAATAGACAGATATAATCTTTTCTAAGTTTCTCATCAATCCATGTGTCAAGAGAGTTTCTTTCTACTAGAGATAGTGGATAAACCTTTGTTAGCTTGGGAAGCTTTACACCTTCCATGAAGTCAATAGCATGGTCATATGGTTTCCATAATGGTATTCTCTCTGACTTATGTTTTGAAAACACATTTCTATACTTGTGTAACTATTCTGATATATAAGCCTTTTAGGTCTTTGTGTCTTCATAATCTGAGTCCCTATACTAGTCTCAATTGTTAAGTATAGTTGCAATTATCATCGCCTGTTGATGACTGCCTGGGTCAGTCGTGTCTGCCCAGCTAAGAATATGGTTGTCGGGGTCCTTATCTTCTATGTCGTCCAATGAGGGGAATCCGCTGACATCTATTTCAAGGTAAAGCTCATTAGCTCCTGTTTCTACATCTCATGTTTTACGGACTTTACTAGTATATATATTCAGGCACCTAGTGAACTTCTATTGACCTTTTTGCCAATCAATATTTGGATTATGCTTATACAAGTATGAGTAGCCAATCATCATCTCTTTATTCCCTAGATTAGTGACAAAGAAGTATTAGGTCGTCTTGTGAGATCCAATTTCTACATAAGCTCAAACATACTCTGTTATTTGTCCTGCCTTGTTAGGAGTGCCATCCACATTGATTACACAATATGAATTTGCTAGTTTATATGTTATCAGATTATTATTTTCCACAACAACTCTATCAATGAAGTTCGTGGTAGCTCCTGAATCAACTAAAGCCTCAGTCTGTACTTTTGTGTTGTATACCCAAAGTGTAACTGAAATATTTTTAAGGAAGATAGTTTTGTTGCATGCTGATAGGGATCAAAAGGTTTGATCACGAAACAAAGATGAAAGCAAGATCAGAGAGATGAAATCTCCAAACTACTTCACAATTGTACACTAAACAACTAGGTACTGGGGAGATAAATCAAATAATAGAGAGCTTACTAAAGGTAAAAGTCCAAATAATAACCAAAACATATCAAATAGAAACCTAAGAAGAAAAGAACTGTTTTTAGTATCCACTTGAGAGAACTCTCACTGTAGTAGGATCCCTAAGGTATGCGTTCATCTCACGCCATGACACTACTACCCTTACCTAGTCTAGTAGCCTGGCTTGCCATCAATATAGTAGTACTACCTAGAACTCCCGTGCCATCGTGTGGGCTCTTCTTCAGCTGATCATACAACTGGAAGCCAACTCTAATGACCCGTAGCGAGTGGTTAGCTCCTAGCGTAAGCAAATGCCCAAGTTCGTTGAGCTTGAGTCTTCCTTTGAGGGAAGTTTTATAGAGTTTTCATAAAGCAAACACAAAAGAAAAATCTCAAATCACTCAAATAGCCTTTTAGCTCTAGGGTAACAGAGGGAGAAATGATGGGGGATCTAAAGTCTTCTTCCTCTCTGTGTCCTAGAGTATTTTATTAGGATTACAAAGCAATGATACAACAAAAGAAAAGAAACAAAGAAAACTCCCGAATTCCCAAAGATAGTAAGAGTGAAATGATAAGACGGCACCTCTCCCGATCACTTGGCTACCACTCCCCACTCCTCTAATCCTACTCTGGGTGTTCTTCTCTAAACAATGGATGGCTCTTGAGCCTTTTGCTAGGCTATAGAAAGAGGCAGCGATCTTGAGTCGTCTTGCTCTCAAGCGCGTTGTCTTCATCAAACAGCTCTTCTTCTATCTCTTTATCTGACCTCTCTTCCTGACCTCTCTAGTTCTTCTACTACTCCTCTATACCTCATCACATCTTCAAGTCTCAGTCTTCTTCTATTAGGTTTGCAATACAGCCCTTAAGAGGACTCGTCTTGCTAGTTCTTGCTATAATTAGCTATCAGCGATGATAGTTCTGCTCTGATGGTAACCTAAATGTTATAAATAAGTCACTGTCACCAAGATATGACATCATTCTATTAGAGAACATTCTTCTAAGGTTCTTTTTGCTCTTGAGAGCACTCTAGAGGGGAGTTCTGTTATAAATCTATTATGAAATTCTCTGGACAATCTCTATGAGGTGTATATAGTGGTGGTCACAGCCACTACTCTGCTACTCAAGCAGTGTACTCGGGTCCATGACTGGGCATCTAATGGATATCTCTGGGGGGCCAAACTCATCTCTTGAGCTGGTTATTCTCGTTATTAAGGTAAAAAATGTTCCTTTTACTGCCTGAATGGTTGTTCAGCATGATAATGCTACAAGATTCCAGTACTACTTCTGACTTTGCAGGCTAATAGCAGGTACACTTTCCTCTGACTATAGATCACAGACATTATACTCTATAATCTCAAGATAAATCCAATTTAGAAGTCCTCTTTTCCTTCCCACTTGGGGGAATAGGATCAAAGATTTCCTCAATTGACATGCTGTTTTATATTAACAGCCTCAGAGAGGAAGTCTGGGTCATCTCTTTTTTCCTCCAATGATTTTATTAGTTATGCTTTAAACAACTAATTTATTTTGCTTGAACCTGGTGGAGATAGTTTCTAGGATGAGGTTCTTCTAAGAACAATTGCCCTTATGACCAAGTTTGTTGTAACTATCCAGTGATTTTGTTTAAAGTCTTTTTCAGTGCTTTATCTTTTTTGGCAGTATCACAAGTCCTTCCTTTTTCTGAATCTCATCTATTTTCTACTATATCTAGATTCTTCTTTTTTCCACTTTCTCTCCTTTTTGCCTTTGTACCAAATATTGTGCCCTAGGCCTTGTAAGGCCTTATATGCTTTTTATTGATAGTTTTAAGATAGTTGTCCCATGGATTTGTTATAAGTGATAAGTACATTTCGCTACTTTATCAGGGATAACTTTTGTTAGTATGAACTTTGAACAAAGTTCTTCTTTTTTGCTAGGTTTTTTATTGACCCAGAGCACTTGTTAATTCCTTCTTATCTCCCTTCTTGTTATCTCTTTTATCTGTATTACTTGGTGAGTTCCTAGGTATTGTCGCCCTAGGAACTAACATCCAACCCTGTACCTTGTCATATATTGCAAAGTATAGCAGCAGTAATATTGGTGTTTGTTGACTTTTTTGTATTTTACAGTTCTTGAGTATGGTTTTTAAGGGGGTAAAAGGATAAAAACGCCCAATTTTAGCCTCTTAATGCCATTGTTATACAGCAGTACCATTCTAGATATATTATCTCTAAGATATGTAAATGTTTAACTCTAGAAAAGTTTGACATATTTCTGGTACTCTAGTCTTTGGCTCTGATAAATCTACACTTCTTAGACGCTTACAAGTACCTTTTAGTAATCTCCACTCTTTTGCAGTTATCATGTGATCCTCCTTTTCTACCTCTGATATTTTGTCCTTTAATTTCCTGAACTATTCCCATACAGAACAATATTGTTGTTCTTTTCTCCAGACTTTTGTTTTCCTTATTTCATTAAAGAATGGTAGTATATAGTCTAGAGTTGGTTTTAAGATTTCTTCAAAGTCTCTTGTTTGATGAAAGGGTGGTTTTATTGGAATAGGTAGAGAAAGAGATGAAATTCGAGGTCCTATTTGTAACTTGAGTGGTAATGGTAGTAGAGGGTCAAGAATTTTGTCAAGAAGTTCTTTTGCCTTTAGTACTTGATATAATAGTGCTTGTCTAGCAGCATGTTTTTCATGTTTTTCCACAAGTGCCTTCAATCCTTCTTTCGACAGAATACGAGGTTTAGGAGGTGGAATAGGCATAAGTATAATTGTTCTCCTTCTCTTCCCAACATCTTTAAACTTTCTACAACTCTCTGGAATGAGATAAAGTGTTTCTCTGATGCCAGTTTCAGCATTTTTGAAGGTGACAATATTGCTGTTTTTTCTGATGGTGGACATAGCTTAGAGGCAAAAGTGAGCACAATATCTCTATTTCAGCAAATGAAGTATGTAGGTAAAAACTACACTATACTACTCTAAAAGTGTCCTTTCAACATTGATGATAGGTCCTGTCTTGAGGGAGAAGAGTTGACATCATATCCAGTCTCTTTTACTGGCTTATGGAGGAAAAATAAGGGTTCTCAGAGTGGTTCCAGTCATCTGCAAGGGTTTTTTAGAAATGTTTATACAAATCTGAAGTCTTTTAGAACCAGCTGTGATGCATAAGCTAGCCTGCTCCCATTATTCTGAGAGACAGACCTTCCCCTTTATGCCTGGGGTCCAGTCTACTATAGAGACAGGTCCTTGACAAAAATCTACTTTGAGCTCTCAGTAAGTCTTTTGTCCTTTTATAGAAACAGAGATACCCTCATAGCCCCTAGGACCCTCATCTGGAATGAACACAACTCTCAAGTTCTTTGCAGAAACAAGGGGGACAGAAAATAGTAAACTTAACAAACTATCACAAATGGTCACTTACTATTTGTAATGGGTGCTTTGATACTTTAAAGAGTTCAAAAATGCGAAGTTAGACAAGTGACAAAAGATATTTGTTAGCATCTAAAGTCCGATGACTGGAATTAAGCTAACTGTCTCTTTGTTCAAAGTTTGACAAAGAGAACTCAATAGAGTTCTCACTTAATTTTCTACTACTTATACACTTTACTACTGTGGCTATGCACTTGCTCTCCCATGGTCCTCATGTTACTCTAGTCATGTGACATACCGTGACCGTGACATGTGACATGACCATCTGTCACACCATTGTGATATTGTGACAAAGTCATGTGATACTTTCCCATGCTCCATCTCATAGTTGTAAGTCCAATAAGAAAAGAAAAAAAAAGAAATATAAATAATAACTTAGCTGTTTTACCAAGTCATAACAAGAGTTGGCTCACTAACATAGTTGTATAAGTAGTATAAAAAATCTAATAGGAACTCCATTGAGTTCTTCTTTGTCAACTTGGACTTGGAGGGTAATTAAGTTGTCTAGGCTAAGTCACTACATTCCTATAATGGTAAAGCAAAGGTAACCCACCTATGTTTTGAGCATTAGGGCTTTACAAAATAAGCACCATCAATCGGTTGGAGGCATTATGGGGAAAACATGCTTGGGAGTTTAAGTACATGTATTTTGTGTTTTAATTAAAACTGCTGATTGATCCCGACTCAAATAAATCAGAATGGGAGAACTCATCTAATGAGGCAGCGAGTGTTACTCTAGGTGTATGGTACAACATGCTGACATTCCTTGGTAGACTGCATAGGTGTATTACATATTGGTTCTCTTTTATAGAGTACGTTTCCATTCCTAATATCATAGGATATCCTGACAAATGGTTTATAATACATAGGTTGAAAGCGCTTTTGTTCATGCTCATACAAGTATTTGAATTTGAACTCGCTGTTCCTGTTGTAGCTAGGGAGTCTCAACCTCAGTCATCAATAGCAAAAGTGACGTCTAAGCATTATAAATTTTTAGGTCTGATCCTCAGTATACATCAGAGTCTTTATGTAGATATCAGATGGGTTACTTCCCGCTGGGTTAATCTAGGACCCTTTAGATATGACATTAACATATCGCATGCATGTTTTGTGCCACAATGTAATGTGACAGGATAAAATCATGAATCTACCTGTATTAGGTAGTGATTATTTGACACATTGATTTTGTATTATCAGATATGACATTCTTGTTTTAAACTACTAACTACGAGGCAAATATTCCTCTATGAACCACAAAATAAGGTGCATAGTATTTATTTTGCTTTTCTCAACACGTATGTCACAAAGCCACCTCACATATTCAACATCTGATGGCCATATAGACTTGAAATTGGCTTCTGCAGCATAACGCATGGGAGTGTGATGATACACAGCATATGCAAGGAAAAGAGTACAGTCAGGGTATGGACACTTGGATATGGCAGACTTGCCAGGACTAATTCACTTGTGTAAATCATTGTCGATCTGGGGCATATAACAGCAGGAGCACATAGGACCATGGACATCACTTTTGTAGCATATATTCTTCTTCCACATCACGTATTGGTTGAAGTTAACACCCGGATAATGATTTGCAAGATGAGTATGCTCATTAGTGTCTGCCAGCATTTGCACCATGCAGATAGTGCATTTGTCATCCATACCGTCTAATGCCTTTCGTAGTCTTGCAATGTAATCTTCAGAATCTAACTCAATAGCAACTTTCTTTTTCTTGACAAGCAACACTTCTTCTTCGAAAGGTAATATCTGTTTACCATACTATTCTGTTGGCTGTCTAAAGTTAATTTCATGTATAGGTTCATATTATAAACTTACCGAAGATACCATATCAACTATTGACGAGGATGGTGGCACAAGAATTGTCCCAGATAGTTTTCTGTGTGCCAGAGCTAGGCTTTTCATCTCACCATGAACTCTTAACTGACATCGGTTACAGATCATGTTTTTTGGATCTTCAAGACAGCATGTCGCCTCTCTCCCATCAACATATTTGGTTAGCAGGATATCAGGAATGACTCCAGGAGGAAAATTTACTCTAGGGGGGGCTTGGCCTCAACAACTAGTTGTGCTCACCTCTATACTTGCCCCTTTTAGATTTCAGTAATATTATATTTAAGAGAAAGAAGTAAGAGTGACAAGTAGAGTGGAGTTTTCCTAAGGGAGAACGAAACTAAGGTAAATTACAATAAATTGAATTATTAAATAATTTGGAAGATTCCAGGATGGCTGATAGTTAGGTGACTAAGCCATGCATGCGTGAGATATGAGCACAGTATGCATTATGGTATCACCATCGACCATTATGACACAGGAACTGAATACACTTCATAGAATCCCAAATCATCTTAGTTGCAGCACTATGTCCACAGAAATCAACAGATTGTTTACCAGGTCGATAAAGTAAGCATTTTGAAGAAATGATATAACATGATGCTTGTTTTCCATCCCTCCCAGCTCTACCAAATTGTTGAACAATGGATGCTATATCAAAAGGTGTATTTGCAAGAATAACCACCTAAACTCCTAAATAGTCATTTCCAGTACCAAATGCCGTTGTTGCCACCATAATTTGATATCAACCAGTTTGCTAGTTGTCAATTATTCCCTTTCGTTGTTTAGCTACCATTTTATGGCAAGTACCTTCATCCATTAATCTCCTATTGTCTTTTGACACATATACTAATATATCTGCACAATAGAACTCACATCCCAGGCTTCTAGCTATCAACTCTCTGTTCATAATCATTGTGACAAAGACCAAGGCCTTATCTAATGGCTCTATTATATGGTCTTTTGCAATGTTCCAAATGCACATTGTCAAGTCATCTTGCTTTGTTAAAGGTGATTCTATTATATAGGTCAACTCTGGCCTATTTGATGATTGGCAAACAACAGGAGTGTTAAGTTTGAAACCTAGCTTAGAAAGGAGACGTTGTTCCATATTAACAGGTATAGTACCTAACATTCCTATGATTGGATATATTAGCTTCCAAACTCCCTATATTTTTTGCATATAGGGCCTGAAGGTTTTTGAGGCCAAGATCTCATGAACTTCATCCAAAACTAATGTGCCCAAGCTTCTGTCAGTATAAGAATGTCCAATGGCAATGCTAAATTCTTTCCCAATAGCTATATCTGTTGTGGTCAACACGATAGGGCAATCATAAAAAGGGGAACTGGTCACCTTGAAAACTGTGTATTATATCCTTGTCTTTCTTAGTCGACGTTCCCAATCCTCTAGTAGCAAAATCAAAGGAACAACAACAACAAATGTCTTCTTTGTCACCATAGCAGCTACTATAGGGATTATAGATTTTCCACTACCAGTTGGTAGTGCAACAAGTAAGTCTGAATTTCCTTTGATTGCACATTTGACAGCTTCATGTTGCCCACTTGATGTCCAGTTGTATCTAGATGAACAAAGAAGCTTTCTTAGTGCTGCTAGTGCAGTCATCTTACTATTAGCAGGGGTCTAAAAACATTAAATATCTATGAATTGGTTAGGTTAGTAATAACATACCTTTATTTCCATTTGAGATCTGACAGTAGATCTAGCCTGGGAAATGCATCTCACAACTTCTTCGAGTTCTTTCATGTTCAGCTTGGCACTCAATTGATACCACAGGTTAGCATCAGAAGATGCTTCTGGTATTTTAGCACCTTTAGTATATGACATATAAGGGAGCAAATTCTAGGGACAACATAAGTTTCATTTCATATATACAATAAGTGCTTACCTCAATGGCATTCACAGTTGTATACAAAACTGTAGTGTCCTCCTGAATTGGCGTCAATAGATGGTCCACATATTCCAGTGAAGGTGATAGGGCTGATGAAACAGGCTAACATTTAATTTTGTCAGTAATTGAAGCTATACAAAAAGTATGACATCACCTCAGTGATAAGGTCCACTGTATCAAAGACAGATTTAGTTGCAAGAGAGAGAGAAGACACAATAGCTGTACTGGGTATATTGTGTCCTTCTTTAGATTGACTAGGCTCAGATGATTTAACCAAGGGTTCTTATGGGTTTTGCATGATGCGACTATAGGGTATTTTGCTGTTATTGGTTGCTACATCTTGATGACAGGTGCAACGACAGCAAGTCTAAGTTTTGACGGGTGCCAGGTAATGTTTCCATACTTCTTTCACTGTAAATTCCCTTAGTTTGATTTCAGTCCTCCCTTCTGGTATACTAATGAAACGCTACTATTCTCCACTGGCTCTTGCAAAGGGCTCCACCATATTCTCAGGTAATTTACCCAGGTAACTGATTGACACACCATATAGGTGTTCTTCAGTAGCATGAGTATAGCCAGCTTATAGGCTGGATCCTTATTGTCAAGCGACATAGTGAGTTTGTCCAGCTTTGGGCAATGGGCATGCCTTATACAAACCAATAGTTGGTGATAATCCCGAACCCCAATGCATATGTCCATCATCTTGAGTGAAGTAACCCTTAACACACCTGATAGGTCTTCTGTTGTAAACAAGCAGTCAAATTTGACAAAGAGATTTGTTCTCCACAGTGTCAATAAGTTATGTCATCTAGGAAACAGGATAGAAACAATTTGCTCTGCAAATGGATGAGTCTGGAATACAACAACTTTTGTTATTTCCTAACAAAATGCATCGAGTATGTGAGGGATCTAAGTATCATAAGCCTTGATAGCTGATGTCTTTGAATACTGGGCCATGATGGCCATGCATCATCCTAATATGTACAGTCCTCGAGTCTGACTTGATGTGTTTCTTATCTGCATGCATGTTACCTCAGTGTCTCGACTCGGTGAGCCTGCTCCTACTATAAAAGCTGCCATGAACTTGAGTAGAAAGCCGGTATATTCAACCAACCAAGACCGCATTCAACCAGGATTAAACAATGGCACTTTATCAGGTGCCAAGGCAGTGACGAATTCGCTCCTCAAGTGTGGCTTGTCCAATATAAGGTCCAATAAATAGCGATGGTTGTAATGCCTGTCATTCCTAAAGTTACTAATAAAGCCATATTCAGGGGTCGTGTTTGTTAAATCATCCACGATATAGCCTCAAATTTGTCTTCATTTGCCAAAGGTAATTTTTTCAAACTGTTTGTATACCAAATGTATTAATTCCTGAACTAGGCTACGGAACATATGCACTGTGATTAAAGAGCCATGCCATATAAACTCCATATTCTTATCGTCATACTATATGTTTTTACATTGCCTATATGCAAGCTCACAAGAAATATAGTCCGCATACAGTAAGTCATTTTGACAATAATTGGAGTAACTTCTATTGCTTGGGCCTAACTGTGATCTACCTTGATAGAGATAAGGGTGATAAAGCACATTGTTAGATCCTATATATTGGTGCTATCGCCATAGTAGGGATCCTAGGTTCAAAAATAATAGGAACTTCATTAAGTTCTCTTTGTCAACTTAGACTTGAAGGGTGATTAAGTCATCTAGGCTAAGTCGCTATATTATCCCTGCCATAAATTGTGGTTCTCTGTCTAATATAATGCTCTTAGGTAGACTATATAATTTTCATATATTATTTCTGAACAACTGTGCTAATTCTTCCACTGACATCTTCTTTATAGTAGGTATAAAGTATACTATTTTGGTTAATTAGTCCACAACTACTAGAATAGAGTCATATCCTTGTACTAAAGGCAACTTGGTAATAAAATCTGCTAATATATATATCCAAGGTTTTTC
>Ga0157361_1000880_pt1 | contig 10834 bp, 3 predicted proteins | sample AttlaeALBM2_FD_111481 | JGI IMG/M metagenome (GOLD analysis project Ga0157361, IMG submission 111481) | Fungus gardens microbial communities from leaf cutter ant in Ribeirão Preto, State of São Paulo, Brazil - Atta laevigata ALBM2 | ecosystem: Host-associated > Fungi > Mycelium > Unclassified ...
CAGTGAGATGCGCCGCATCGCTAACCGCCAGGTGTTTGTGCAGCACAACCGGACGCCGGAAGGCGGCATTGTCAGTCTGCACATTGATATGTCGGGCTACGCGCTAATAAATGAGTCGCGCCAGCAGCTGCATGCGGATTTTGTGCTGGCGGCCGAGTCCACCCAGATTGGTATCTGGGACTGGCAGCAGCAGCACGACCTGTTACAGGTCAATGATGCCCTGCTGAATATGCTCGGCTATCCGCGTGAAACCTGGCACTACAGCGCCAGCTTCCTTGATACGCTGCTGCATCCCGACGACCGTAAACCGCTACAGCAGCTGTTCGCCTCCGCCAGTAATCAGCAGCTGCCGGTGTTTGAGCGCGAGATTCGATTGTTACACCGTAACGGAAACTACCGCTGGATGCTGCTCTCCGGCCAGGTTGCCAGCGTGACCGTCGCCGGCGACACCGAACGGGTGATCGGCACGCTGCAGGACATCACCAAGCGCAAAGAGGCGGAGCAACTTTCGCTGCAGGCAGTCGCCGCGGCACGTGCGGCAAACGATGCCAAGAGCGCCTTTCTTGCTAACATGAGCCATGAGATCCGCACGCCGATGAACGGAATTCTGGGCATGACGCAGCTCTGCCTGGATACCCGCCTGACCGCCGAACAGCGGGAGTACATGACGCTGGTCTATCACTCCGCGCACACGCTGCTTCACATCATCAATGACATCCTCGACTACTCCAAAATAGAGGCGGGCAAGATTGAGCTGGATGAAGAGTCATTTGAGATCCGGCCATTTCTGCACGCGGTGATGCGCCCGCTGATGCCCGCCGCCTCAGAGAAGAGCATTGAGTTACTGATCAACGTCGCGCCGGATGTGCCCATGACCGTTGTCGCGGATACGGTGCGCCTGCGGCAGATTCTCACCAACCTGGCCAGCAATGCGCTGAAATTTACCCATCAGGGCGAAGTGGAGCTGGCGGTACAGCGTGATGCGGCCGCCCTGCACTTCCGCGTCCGCGATACCGGCATTGGCATTCCGGTTGAGAAACAGCAGCTGATTTTTGAGTCGTTCAGCCAGGCCGATACCTCAACCACGCGCAAATATGGCGGCACCGGCCTGGGCCTGACCATCTCTGCCCGTCTGGTGGAGCGGCTCGGCGGCGAACTGAAAGTCCAGAGTGAGCCCGGCAGCGGCAGCATTTTCAGTTTTTCCCTTCCGCTGCCTGCGCAGGAGCAGACTGAGACGCTGAAGACCTCGCCGCGCCTGGCGCAGTTACCGGTGCTGGTGGTGGATGATAATGCCACCAACCGGCATTTGATGAGCGATATGCTGCGCAACATGGGGCTGATACCCTCCCTGGCCGCCAGCGCCGCGGATGCGCTGGCGCTGCTGCAGACGCACCCGCTGTTTCCGCTGATCCTGCTGGATGCGCAGATGCCGGACAAAGACGGGATTGCGCTGGCGCTGGAGATCCGCGCCAATCCGGCGTTTCGCTCCTGCCAGATAATTATGCTGAGTTCGATGAGCCGGGCGATGGACGCCGAGCAGCTGAGCCAGATCGGCGTTAACCACTTCCTTGGTAAGCCGGTCGATCAGCGCGAGCTGTATGACGTGATCCTCGCCGCGCTGCATCATCAACCTCTCTCCGCGCCCCCGGAGCACGCCGAAAGCGGGCCGCCGCCCGCCGCCGCTGCCCCCGCGCTGCGTATTCTGCTGGCCGAGGATAACCTGGTGAACCAGAAGCTGGCGGCCCACTTCCTGACCCGGCTCGGCCATCAGTTTGCCATCGCCGGTAACGGTCTGGAGGCATTGACCCTGCTGCAGAGCGATCGCTGGGATCTGGTGCTGATGGATCTACAGATGCCGGAGCTGGACGGCGAGCAGGCGACACGCCTGATCCGCGAGCGCGAATCTGCGGCGGCGCAGCCGACGCATCAGCGCATCATCGCCATGACCGCCCACGCCATGAAGGGGGATGAAGAGTACTGCCTGCAAATTGGCTTCGATGGCTATATCGCCAAACCGGTAAGCCAGGAGGCGCTGCACAGTGAGATTCAGCGCGTCATGGCGCTGCCCGCGCCGGCCCGGCACGCTACGCCACCTGCTGCCGATGGTGCAGCGCTGGCGCAGCGTCTGGGACTGGATACCGCGTTACTGCAGGAGCTGCTTACGCTGTTTGCCGACTCCCTGCCTGAACTGCAGGGCCAGCTCGATGGCGCCCTGGAGGAGCAGGATAACGATCGCATCCGACGCGTCAGCCATAAGCTGCGCGGCGAAGCGTCGATTTTCGGCTTTGATGAGCTGACGCATTTTCTGCAGCAGCTGGAGGAGGAGGCGCGACTCAACCATGTTCCGCAGGCGGACGCGCAAACCCACCTGAGGGAAATCGTTGCACAGGTTCAACAACAGCTGGAACAGCTGCGGGAGGAGACATGATCATGATGCGTGCCGGGCTGGTACTGATCTACTGCTGCAGCCTGCCGGCGCTGGCCGCGCCGGTGAGTACGCCGGTGAGCTGGTCGCTGGCCGGCCCATGGCGGGTGCACGATGCCAATGATGCAGATTTCACTGGCTGGCGCGCCCCGGCTGGCGGCTGGCCGACGCTGCCGGTGCCGGCCAACTGGTATGCCGCTGGCCGGGATCACCAGGGCGCGCTGTGGTACCAGCGCGAATTCTCCCTGCCCGCGCTGGCACCGCAGCAGCGGGTGACGCTGGAGATGGACGGCGTGGACTATTTTGCCGATGTCTGGCTGAACGGCACCAGGCTGGCGCGCCATGAGGGCTACTTTCAGCGCTTTGCGGTGGACCTTACGGATAACGTGCGCCGCTATAACCGGCTAACCGTGCGGGTAGATAGCCCGCTTGAGGATGTGCACAAAGAGTGGCCGCTGCGCAAAAACCTGATGAAAGGTATTTTGAACCAGCATGATTCACGACCCGGCGGTGCCTGGTCCGCTCAGGGCCAGGATGCCAACTCGGGCGGTATCTGGGCGCCAGTGCGCCTGCGCGTCAGCCGCGCCGCGATCCTTGATACACTGATCCTGCGTCCGGACTGGTCGCAGGGGCTGCAAAATCCGATCCTGCGCGCCGAGCTGGTCTATCGCGCACCGCGCGCAACCCGAGCGTCACTCACGCTGCATGCGGTGCCGGATAATTTTGCCGGCGGCGATTACAGAATTAGCCAGACGGTAGATCTGGAAGCCACCGGCACAGAGACGCGGCGGCTGAGCGTGGCGCTGAAGATGCCAGACGCCCGGCTGTGGTGGCCGGTTGGCTACGGTAAACCGCACCTGTATAAGGTGCAGGCCACGCTCCGTGACGATCGCGGCGTGATGGATCGCCGCAGCAGCGTCACTGGCCTGCGTAAAGTCATTGAGCAGCCGGATAACCGGGGCTGGCTGATTAACGATCGGCGGATCTTCATCCGTGGAACCAACTACATCGGCTCGCCCTGGCTGAGCACTATGACGAAAAAGCGCTATGCGCGCGATGTGGCACTGGTTAAAAGCATGAACGCGAATGCGATACGCGTACACGGTCATGTGGCCGGACGCGCGTTGTATCAGGTGGCGGATGAGCAGGGTTTAATGATTTGGCAGGATGTGCCGCTGCAGTGGGGCTACAACGACACCCCGGCATTCGCGGATAACGCGGTACGCCAGACGCGCGAGATGACAGATCAATTCGGCAATTCACCGTCGATTGTGGTGTGGGGCGGGCAGAACGAGCCGCCGTTTAACTCGCCGTGGATGGAAAAGCGCTTTCCCGACTGGCACAAAGACCTTAACCGCCATCTGACGGATCGGGTAGCCGCCACGCTGGCTGAAGATAAGAGCCGCATCGTGCACCCCTTTTCAGCGGTGGAGGAGCACTACTGGGCCGGATGGTATTTTGGCACCTTAGAGAAGCTGCTGGAGCCGGCCAAAACCGCCACCATCACCGAGTTTGGCGCACAGGCGTTACCGGGACTCGCCACGCTGAAAACCATCATTCCGCGTCGGGACTGGTGGCCCGCCACCACCGAGCCGGGCGACGTGAAGTGGACCCGCTGGAAGTACCACAACTTCCAGCCGATTCAGACGTTCAAAAACGCCGGGATACAGCGCGGCGATTCGATGCAGAGCTTTATCGCCAATACCCAGCGCTACCAGGCGCAACTGGTAGCGCTGGCGGCTGAGAGCTACCGGCGTCAGCGCTATCAGCCCGTTACCGCGCTGTTCCAGTTTATGTTCGTCGAAACCTGGCCTTCGATTAACTGGGGCGTGGTGGATTATCTGCGCCAGCCCAAGCAGGGCTATTTTGCCCTGCAGCGCGCCTATCAGCCGCTGCTGCCCTCAATCGATCCGCATACGCTGCAGTGGCAGGCTGGCAAAGCCGGCACCCTCTCATTCTGGATCATCAACGATCATCCAACCCCGTTTGCTGAAACTACCCTGGTCTGGACGGTGAAGCAGCGCAACCAGCTGCTGGCAACCGGAAAACAGCAGGTGGATATCGCCGCCGATTCGGGCGTGAAGATTTCCGATACAGAGGTCACCCCAAGCGATCGCTCCCCGCTGCGCATTGAGGTAAAGATAGTGAACCGCGCCGGAAAAGTGTTGGCCGCAAACAGGATGGCGCTGGAGGTATCCTCTACGCCCCAACCCTAAGTCTCGTCGGGGGAGTTAAACTTTACGCCTCCGTAGTAGCGCCTCGTCATTCATTCGACCGCAATACGGATGCATGAAGGAAGAAGGGAGGTTGAGGTAAGCCGGACGTCACGCGGCAGGGATGCCGCGTGCCGAGGCCCGCAGGGATGCGTCTTTTGCCGTTCCGGGCGTGCTCAATCTCCCTTCTGACCCTGCACAAGCCCTGTAGCAATGAATTTATGGTGATGCCGCTTCGCCTGTACTTATCTCCCTTCAAAACCTGTAACCCGCCTTTCAACCCTGCCAGCGTCATCACAATTTCCAATGAATGACCGCCTTGCCACCGGGCACAGCGCATGACAATATCGCTACATGTATATACATGTATGCTTCGTGACATTTACACCCGACTCACAACAAAACCGGGCTCTCCATCCCCCTTAGCCGTTTACGCGAGGAAACTATGTCAGCCGAATCTTCTGCCGCAGAACATTCAGGCGCTGAAAAACAGCGCCTGTCTGAAACCCGCTCTATTGATTACATTCCGCTAAGCGAACGTCATGGCCACCCCTTCAGCCAGTTTACGCTGTGGTTCGGCGGCAACCTGCAGATCACTGCCATCGTCACCGGCGCGCTCGCCGTGGTACTGGGCGGTGATGTGGTCTGGTCAATCATCGGTCTGATGGTGGGTCAGGTGGTGGGGGCAGCGATCATGTCGCTGCATGCGGTTCAGGGACCCCGGCTCGGACTGCCGCAGATGATCACCAGCCGCATGCAGTTTGGCGTATTTGGCGCAGTGATCCCGCTGGTGCTGGTGTGCATTATGTATATTGGCTTCTCAGCCAGCGGCACCGTGCTGGCCGGCCAGGCACTGGCGAAACTGATTGGCACCAGCAATGCGACCGGCATGATCCTCTTCAGCGCCATCATTATCGTTATTGCGGTACTCGGTTATCGCGTCATCCACCAGCTGGGTAAAGTCGCCAGCGTCATTGGCGTGCTGGCCTTTGTTTACCTCTTCATCACTCTGCTCTCTACGCACGATTTGGCAGCCATCTGGCAAAACCGCCACTTCACCGTGGCCAGTTTCCTGCTGGCGGTATCCCTCTCCTCCTCCTGGCAAATTGCGTTCTGCCCTTATGTCTCCGACTATTCACGCTATCTGCCCGCGGATGTAAGCGCGAAAAAACTGTTCAGCGCCGTGTTTTTCGGCACGGTGCTCGGCACCCAGGCATCGATGACGCTGGGGGTAATCGTCGCGGCAATTGCCGGCAAAGCCTTCTCAGGTAATGAGGTGGGTTACATCGTCGGGCTCGGCAGCAGCGCCACCATGGCGATGGTGATCTACTTCGCCATCTGCTTTGGCAAAATCACCTTCACCACGCTCAACGCCTACGGCAGCTTCATGTCACTGACTACTATCGTCTCCGGTTTCCGCCAGAAGTCCGCCATCAGTCGCGGGGGCCGCATCCTGTTTGTGGTAATCATGGTCAGCCTCGCCTGCGTCATCGCGCTGATCAGCGAACCGGCGTTTCTTAAATCCTTCACCCATTTCCTGCTGTTCCTGCTGGCCTTTTTTGTGCCCTGGAGCGCCATCAGCCTGACGGACTTCTATCTGATCGCTAAAGGCAAAGTTGATGTGCCTGCTCTGTCACAGCCAAATGGCCGCTACGGTCGCTGGAACTGGCCGGGAATCATCACCTATTTTCTTGGCGTACTGGTGCAGTTGCCGTTTATTGAAAATCCACTGCACCACGGTTCGCTAACGTGGATTTTTGCCGGGAATGATGTTTCCTGGATAATTGGCTGGTTCGTTACTGCGCTGCTGTGGTTTAACGCCCGCCACTTTGATCGTCGGGGTAAATTAACGCGCTCCATCTATCCGCCCGAATAAATTATTTACGTGACCTTTCGCTGCCGCACTTTTTATCCGGCAGCGAAGCGCAAATTAACCCTTTGTAGGTATAAGCGGTAACAGGTAAATAAGGCATTCGCTATAACAGCATAATGCCTTACTCTTCTGATTTATTACTCCTCCTCACTTTGAAACGCATTTTAAGCGCGCCGGTAAGCGAATTTACTTCTGACTTCTCAGATGCCATGATAGCTGGAAGGGAGCCACCCGCCTTCGATGCCGCTATTGTTCGGGCTCCTGTATAAATAATTTCTTCTCTTTATTATCAATGCGTAAAACTACCCTGTTACTTATCATTACACTTTGCAGGGTTTTGCGACATTGAATATTTAATGCTTACCTTCTATTAAACTATAAGCCAGCCGGGTTGATTTAAATCATGCTTTCCCCTCGACCGAAGTGTTAAAAGATCCAGCCATGTTCATATGGCGTTTTATTTCCCACGCTTTGTCATCTGAATGTCACGTTTTTATTTTTCAACGATACCTCATGAGCTAATTAGCAAGGAGGAGTTGTGAGCCAAAAAAAGACGTCACAACCATCTTTATTACGTGAATGGTCACCGGAAGATGCGCAATTCTGGCAACAAACCGGACAAAAAATTGCCCGGCGCAATTTATGGATATCGGTCAGCGCCCTGCTGCTGGCGTTCTGCGTCTGGATGTTATTCAGCGCAATCGCTGTCAATCTCAACCGCGTCGGCTTCACTTTCACCGTGGATCAGCTCTTCTTACTGACCGCGCTGCCGTCACTCTCCGGCGCGCTGTTCCGCGTGCCCTACTCGTTTATCGTACCGGTGCTTGGTGGACGCTTATGGACCGTCATCAGCACCGCCATCCTGGTGGTGCCCTGCCTGTGGCTCGGTTTCGCGGTGCAGGATCCCACCACGCCCTATGCGGTATTTATCACTATTGCGCTGCTGTGCGGCCTGGCCGGCGCCAATTTTGCCTCCAGCATGGGCAACATCAGCCTGTTCTTTCCCAAGCGTCAGCAGGGCTCTGCGCTGGGGATTAATGGTGGTTTAGGCAACCTCGGCGTCAGCGTAATGCAGCTACTGGCGCCGCTGGTGATCGCCGTGCCGTTTGTGACCGGCGGCGTAACTCTGCCCGATGGCAGTACCCTCTGGCTGGCTAATGCGGCGTGGATCTGGGTGCCACTGCTGATTATTGCCTCGCTGGCGGCGTGGTTTGGCATGAATGACATCGCCGGGTTTCGCGCCTCGCTGCGCGAGCAGTTGCCGGTGCTGAAGAGTGCCCACCTGTGGATACTCGGCATGCTCTATCTGGCCACGTTTGGCTCGTTTATCGGCTTCTCTGCCGGGTTTGCCATGCTGGCGAAAACGCAATACCCCGAGGTCGACATCATCCGCCTGGCGTTCTTTGGTCCGCTGCTGGGTGCGCTGGCACGTTCGGCCGGCGGCATGATGTCCGATAAATTTGGCGGCGTGCGCGTCACTACGCTCAACTTTCTGTTGATGACGCTGTTCTCGGCGCTGCTGTTTCTTACACTGCCCGGCTCGCGCGGCGCCACCTTCTTCAGCTTCTACGTGGTGTTTATGGGGCTGTTCCTCACCGCCGGCCTCGGCAGCGGCTCAACGTATCAAATGATCGCGGTGATCTTCCGCCAGATCACTCAGCAGCGCATGCTGGCCGCCGGCCATAGCGCTGAGGAGGCGCAGCACACGGCGGTCACCGATACCGCGGCCGCGCTCGGTTTTATCTCTGCACTGGGGGCGATTGGCGGCTTCTTTATCCCTAAAGCCTTTGGTACCTCGCTGGCGTTAACCGGTTCGCCCATCGGCGCCATGAAAATCTTCCTGCTGTTTTACATCGTCTGCCTTGTGGTGACGTGGCTGCTGTATGGCCGCCGCAAGGCGGGTTCGCAATGATTACGCGCCTGAAAGGGCATTTTACGCAATGTGACGGGGCGCGGGCCCCAACTGGAGAAGCGTCATGAGCAAACTGCTTGATCGCTTTCGCTATTTCAAACAGAAAGGTGAAAGTTTTGCTGACGGTCACGGTCAGGTGTACCACACCAATCGCGACTGGGAAGACAGCTATCGCCAACGCTGGCAATACGACAAAATTGTGCGTTCCACCCACGGTGTAAACTGCACCGGATCCTGCAGCTGGAAAATTTACGTCAAAAACGGTCTGGTGACCTGGGAGACGCAGCAAACAGACTACCCGCGCACGCGGCCCGATCTCCCGAATCATGAACCGCGCGGCTGCCCGCGTGGCGCCAGCTACTCCTGGTATCTCTACAGCGCTAACCGCCTGAAATACCCACTGATCCGCAAAGCGCTGCTGGAGCTGTGGCGTGAGGCGCTCACGCAGCACAGCGATCCGGTGGATGCCTGGCACGCTATCATGATGGATAACGCGAAGTGCCAGGCGTTTAAAGCGCAGCGCGGTCGCGGCGGCTTTGTGCGCGCCAGCTGGCAGGAGCTCAATCCGCTGATTGCTGCGGCCAATATCTGGACCATCAAAGAGTATGGCCCGGATCGCGTGGCCGGCTTCTCCCCGATTCCGGCGATGTCGATGGTCTCTTACGCCGCCGGCACGCGCTACCTCTCGCTAATTGGTGGCACCTGCCTCAGTTTTTACGACTGGTATTGCGATCTGCCACCTGCCTCGCCGATGACCTGGGGTGAACAGACCGACGTGCCCGAGTCTGCCGACTGGTACAACTCCAGCTATATCATCGCCTGGGGCTCAAACGTGCCGCAGACGCGTACGCCGGACGCGCACTTCTTCACCGAAGTCCGTTACAAAGGCACCAAAACCGTGGCCGTCACACCGGACTATTCGGAAGTGGCAAAGCTGAGCGATCAGTGGCTGGCACCGAAACAGGGTACCGACAGCGCGCTGGCGCTGGCGATGGGCCATGTACTGCTGAACGAATTCCACCTGAAAACGCCCAGCGACTACTTCCTCAACTACGCGCGCCACTACACCGATATGCCGATGCTGGTGCTGCTGGAGCCGCGTGCAGACGGCAGCTATGCGCCAGGCCGGCAGTTACGTGCTGCAGATCTGGTCAATAACCTCGGCGAAACCAATAACCCGGCGTGGAAGACCGTTGCGCTCAACAGCGCCGGTGAGCTGGTCGTGCCAAACGGTTCGATCGGCTTCCGCTGGGGTGAGAAAGGCAAGTGGAACCTGGAGCCCAAAGCCGCCGGTCAGGCCACACAGCTAACGCTGAGCCTGCTGGACCAGCACGATGCGGTACAGGATGTCGCTTTCCCCTACTTTGGCGGTCAGGAGAACCCGCACTTCCGCCATGTGAAGCTCGACACTATTCTGCTGCACAAGTTACCGGTTAAACAGCTGACGCTGGCCGATGGCTCCACGGCTTGCGTGGCGACGGTGTATGACCTCACGCTGGCTAATTATGGCCTCGACCGTGGACTGGACGATAATAACTGCGCACGCGATTACGGTGATGTGCGCGCCTATTCGCCCGCCTGGGCGGAGAAAATCTGCGGCGTGCCGCGTAGCCAGATTGAGAAGATCGCCCGGGAGTTTGGTGCCACCGCCCATAAAACCCACGGCCGTTCAATGATCATTCTGGGTGCCGGTATCAACCACTGGTATCACATGGACATGAGCTACCGGGCGCTGATCAACATGCTGGTGTTCTGCGGCTGCGTCGGTCAAACCGGCGGCGGCTGGGCGCACTATGTTGGCCAGGAGAAGCTGCGCCCGCAGACCGGCTGGACGCCCCTTGCTTTTGCGCTGGACTGGAACCGTCCGCCGCGCCAGATGAACAGCACCTCATTCTTCTATAACCACGCCAGCCAGTGGCGTTTCGAGAAGCTGCAGGCGCAGGAGCTGCTGTCGCCGCTGGCGGATGCCAGTAAATTCAGCGGCCACCTGCTGGATTTCAACGTGCGCGCCGAACGCATGGGCTGGCTGCCCTCTTCGCCGCAGCTTAACGTTAACCCGCTCAGCATCGCCGACCGGGCAGAACAGGCCGGGCAGTCACCCGCTGACTGGACCGCCGCCGCGCTGCAGTCGGGCGAGCTGCGCATGGCCTGCGAACAGCCGGACAGCGGCCGCAACCATCCGCGCAATCTGTTTATCTGGCGATCCAACCTGCTGGGGTCATCGGGTAAAGGTCACGAATATATGCTGCGCTATCTGCTCGGCACCGAAAGCGGCCTGCAGGGTGCGCCCATCGACGATGAGAAGGTGATGCCGGAGGAAGTGGAGTGGCGCACCGCCGCGCTGGAGGGCAAGCTGGACCTGCTGGTCACGCTGGACTTCCGCATGTCGAGCACCTGCCTGTTCTCCGATA
>Ga0157361_1000881_pt1 | contig 10829 bp, 9 predicted proteins | sample AttlaeALBM2_FD_111481 | JGI IMG/M metagenome (GOLD analysis project Ga0157361, IMG submission 111481) | Fungus gardens microbial communities from leaf cutter ant in Ribeirão Preto, State of São Paulo, Brazil - Atta laevigata ALBM2 | ecosystem: Host-associated > Fungi > Mycelium > Unclassified ...
GCCTTTTCAAGATGTACTTCACCTCTGAACATCTCAGTACTTCTTCCAGAGCAGAGCCAAGAGAGTAGAAGGACACTTAATGTAGTATATAAAGAAGTATTCAATAGCATTAGATTATAGATTATATTTGTATCAAACAATGGACTTGAGATTGATTTTTAATGATTTAAGAGATGAAAAAAGAGCAAACTGCTATTAGAAGGAAGCATAGCAACCTTTCAGGCTATACTATCTACTATTCCATAGACTATTGTAAAAAAAAAATATAGTAGATTGACTATAACACAAACTCAATAATATAATATTATAGAAATTAAACAAATTTAATCTGATAGACCGTTGTAGAAAGGAAGCATAGTGGACTGACTTCAACATAAACTTCATAAGCCAGGCCAAAGGCCTGGATAAAAACCTTGTCTACTATGTATGCAAGACCAAACGTGGGATGATAGCAGCTGACTCAGAACTGACCAAGTAGCTTTCTTCATATACTCTCTTGAAAAATTCCATAAAATTCAAATAAATTCAGTAAAAATTCAAATAAATTGGGAAATGAGCTAACTGTGGCTTTACTGTTGTAGAAAGGAAGCAGAGCAACCTGACTTACAATAGTGTAAACTACTAGTGTAGAAAGAAAGCAAAGTGACCTGACATACAATATTGCTTACTATATTGCAGACTGTTGTTGGAAGGGAGCAAAGCGACCTAATAGACAACACTATCTGTTGCTGCACAGACCATTGTTGGAAGGAAGCAAAGCAATCTAATAAACAACACTACCTACTACTGCACAGACTGTTGTAGGAAGGGAGTATAGTAGACTGACCTTAACACAAACTTAATAACACAGAATTAGTAGAGAGTTCAAGAAGGGCTGGAGGCCTAGATAAAAACCTTGTACTATGTATTACTATAGAATAATATACAAGTCATGCTTACATAAGCATGCTTGCTTCTTTGTCTCAACCACCATATCACAAGAACCTCTTTGCTTCTCTCAAGATCTCTCTTTTCTATCAGGCTGTTTATCAATATCTGTTGGATAACTCAATGAGTAGGCCATTATTTGTTCCCACTGTAATTGCTGCTCTCCATCCTTCTAACAATGGATAATCTTCAATAATGCTCTTAGATAACTATCCATATATTGATTATTATTATCATGTCTATGAACTTATTAGGGAAAAGCCAGTGGAGGAGCAGAAGGAGACCTTAATTAGACTATATGTGAATTTGCAACAAGATCAAAGAACTCATAACATACCAACAGCTGAGAAGATTATAGTCATCATTCCAGAGAAAGGGGTACATCATGCAATGAACAATAGAGATGTGGTATTATTGGTATTATAAGCAAGAGAAGGACAACTTCAAAGAATCAGCCAAAACAGTTCTTCTTATGCTGCTTTTCACTATGTTCTTCTTTTTTCCAAGGGTAAAAATAGCTAGCATACAAGAATTCCTATTTATAATACTCAACTTAGAGAAAGAGATGAAAATACAAGATAGAGAGAAGAAAAGAAAAGGACTTGCTCATAGTGTATGTCTGATACATGCTATTATGCCTATTGTCTACATATCAGGAAAGGTCCTCAACTACTTCTCTTCTATAATAGAAAATTGTTCTAGCAATTTGTTGTTGATGCATGAGCAAACTGTGAACAGAGAAAACTCAACTGGGCTAGGACATATCAGTATACTCTCAAATCTGAGCTCTACCAGGGACTTTAGAATACTACTATACATGATAGACATAATGGTGAAAATGCTAGGTCTTTAAAACACAAACTTATTTTTCCCTTCTCTCATGTAAAAAGCCCTAGATTTATGACCCTATTTGTAAGAAAGCTAAACTCCAAGCCAGAATTAAGCCAACTGCTCTTTGTTTAGTGATTAACAAAGAGAACTCAATAGAGTTCCCATTAGATTTTCTATACTACTTATACAATTACTATATGGTCTATGCACTACTTTCCCATGCCTATCATGTAACCCATCATGTGATGTCATGTGATATGACACTGTGACTTCCTGTCATGTGACTGTGACACTTTCCTGCACTCCCTTCTGTATAGTAAGTTCAAGATAAAAGAAAAAGAAATATAAATAATGACTTAGTCGTTTTGCCAAGTCATGACACTACCCCTCCCTTAAGTTTCCTCGTCCCAAGGAATTTTCTTACAACTCGTAATATGGGTCAACTATGTTGCCCATCTTGTCATTGTCTTCTTCTATCTATTCTCTAACTCCTGAATTTTCTTTCTCGGTTTCTTCTTCCTCTGCAATCATTTCCATTTTTCTTCCTCCTGATTATTTTCCTTTCCATTGTCTCCAATTTCTCTCTAGTCTTTCCCAGTATTCTTGGTCATATTTCTTATCTGAATATCCAAATAGTTTTCTTGTAGTAAACCTTTCTGGTAATTCTCCCCTTTTGAACATTTCTTTCTCGCATTCTTGTCTTACCACATCTGTCTCACCAATATTCCTTCTCAATTTCTTTGATTGCTTCCTTTGCATTCTTTAAATTCTCTCTTCCTTCCCAAGTATTGGATTCTGTTGTAAATCTCTTCCAACATACTAGATATTTGTCCTTGCCCCTTACTCACTGCTTATTCAATATCCTCTCCACTTCCTATTCTTCTTCTCCCTCTATTATTACTAAAGCTAGTTGCTCCTTTCTCTGTTCTTCTATTTGTCCTATATACTGTTATATTCTACTGACATTTACTACTAGGTATATTTTTACTGTACTAGGTAGTTCTAATTCTACTGCATTCAATGATATGATCTTCTTAATCTTATAAGGGTCTATAAATCTCTATGTCAACTTCTCTGTCCTCCTTCTGACCATTTGGTACTTCAGATCCTTAGTACTCAACATCACTAAGTCTTTTACTTTATAGTTGTCTGCTTCTCCTCTCTTCCTATCTGTATATTTCTTCATTTCTTCTTGTGCTTTCCCTAGTACTGCTTTTGCCTTCTCCTGTATTTCCTTTATTTTCTCAATGAACTTTTTTGCTCCCTAATATTTCCTCTTCTTCCTACCCTCAAACCCCATCCTGGGATCTTGTTCATAATTTGCCTTGAAGAGTGACGTTTTAGTACTAGAGTGTATTTTATTGTTGTATGCAAATTCTGCTGTCCCTAACCATTCAGGCCATTGTTCTTATCTATGGTCAATGAATATTCTCAGATACTGTTTGGAATCTAAATATAGAAGGAATGATAGGAGCTCAATCTAGATCCTATTTGTATGGTGTCCCTAAGATGTCTACCTTTATATACTGTAACAAGCTCACTAGTAGAATAATCAGTAAACTACTCATGGGCCTTACCACACTCAATCAAGCTCTCATCCACACCCCTACACCAAACCTTATAGGTGTGATACGATCTGAATCAATGATTAGCCAGGCTTTTCAGGTCTGTTACTCCATAAAAGGTTATCTGAGCGACCGCTGCGTCTTGTCTCATGAAAGAATAGGGTATATAGTAGAACACATTTACCAACTCAACCTCTCACCAAGATCACCCCTTACACACTCAAGAGAGTCACATTTACAACCTCAAGAGCTTCTGAGATGAAGGCAAGGGCCAAGGAGGCTCCCCTATCAATCTTCACTCTAAGAAATATATTATAATTTTACAAATGTTAGAGACTCAATTAAAAAGAAATAGAAAAGGAAACTCTCTATTCTACCACTCTCCCTTGTATCTCTTCTCTATGACACCACTATACAGCTATGACAACTATTACCTTCCTGTCCTCCATACCTCCCGGACATGACCATGTGATCCTGCTCTACCTCCATACTTCACTCCTGCCCATTATTCCCCAAACCCTGAACTGGCTTCTTTCTACTCCGACTACGGTCTAGAAACACATAACAGTGTGTCTGAGCATCAGTGATACAACCATCGTCTGGCAGCGTATCCATTTCTTCACTGAGTCCAGCAGTGATGGGATCACTAGTCACTGATAGACTTTTGATCTGCCATCTTGATGTCATATTAGTCTAAGTCTGCTCTAGATTGAAATTATCTCATATTCCGAAGATATCTCTGAGCCTCTAATTTCTAGAGTTTCAACATTAATAGTCTGTATCTGAGAAACCTGATGCTAGCTCATCAGTCTTGCCTCCCAAGGTATATGCTATTCTAGCATGTGACAGCTTGGCAACTACCTAATAAAAGTACCCAGTCTTAGGTCTAGATTATGTCTAGGGCTTGTAAGAGATCTCTAGAGTGGATTCCAATAGTAAAATCCAGGGTTATAATTTTTATCCCATGCTACATTTCCATAGAAAATTCTCTAGCAGCATAACACTGGTAAGGGTACAACTAACTACTCTAGAGGAACAAGAGACTCCACTCTCTGAGAACCTCTTGGAAAACTAGAGTGTGGCTCCCAAGACTCAGCACAAACTAGGAGTTATGTTGAACTCCTTTGTGCAAGTACGAGTCTAATGCATCTTAACGCGTCTGCTCTTTCTGATTCTAATTCTCTTTGTATACTCCTTGTCTCTTCTCTGGTATATGATTTGGACCATCTCTAGTCTATACCCATCCAAATACTGGTAGACTCCAGATCTATACACTGCTTCTTGGACTTTGCTCTTGCTCATAGACATTCTCTACCTACTACTCCTACTCCTTCTGTAAAACTGCGCCTATTTGATAGAACCTCAAATAATATTATTTCTGAGGTAGTATCGTTACCTATAAAATTCTTCTTTGGTAAATGCATAACTCTTAACTTTTATATCACTCTGCTTGATTCTTGTTGTTCTTTGGTACTAGGTCACTCTTGGTTTACCCGCTATAATCCATTGATCAACTGGGTTTCTAGGTCAATATCTTTTTGACTACTATCTTTACTTCAAAGTCTAGCTTCTGTTCCTCTTGTTAAAACCTTGGTAAATCCTCTGTTTTCTCTAGTGGAAACCCTTTTGCAGTTCATCCCATCTGAGATATCTTTGTCTAACCCCAAGCGACCTCATATCACAATTATTAATGTGCTAGCCCTACTTTGGGCCTCATGCCTTATAGGCTTGACAACATTTTCAATTCCATTCTACAATGCTGGCCAAATCCACTACTATCTCAGAAAAAATTGACCTCTTTTTTATCCTGGAGGAATATTACAAGTATACCAATGTCTTTAGCAAGTCCAAAGCAGAAACACTTACTTTCCACTGTCCTTATGACCTCTGAATTGATCTAGAAAAAATTCCTATCCTCTGGTAGAAACTATCTACTCTTTATCCAAATTTGAATAGGAAGCATTAAAAAAATTCATTGACAAAAACCTGACTAATGGATTCATAAAAAAGAAAGATAGGTCTCTCTGGCTCTATGTAGATTTCTGTAGACTCAACAGAATCACAAAAAAAGATCAATATCTACTTCCCCTCATCTCCAACCTCTTAGATTCCCCCCACAAGGCTTGTATTTACACCAAGATCAACCTTTGACATGCGTACTATTTAATCTGCATTGCCAAAGGAGATAAATGGCAAACTGCCTTTTGAACTTGCTATAAAGCTTTCAAATGGTCAGTAATGCTATTCGGGCTAACTAACGCTCTAGCTGCCTTCCAACATTTCATGAACAATGTGTTCTTTGACCTCCTGGATATGTGCATAGTAGTCTACTTGGACAATATCCTGATTTACTCTGATAATATTGCACAACACCAAAGCCATGTCAAAGAGATATTGAAGCGACTTCGAAAAGCTGAACTATACACGAAAGTAGAAAAATGTGAATTCCATTCAGATTCCATAGAATATCTAGGCTATGTTCTATCACCATCCAGCTTGACTATGTCCGACACTAAAGTGAAAACTATTCAGAAATGGCCAGAACCAAAGAAAGTAAAGGATATTCAGTCCTTCTTAGGATTCGCCAACTTCTATAGATATTTGATTTTCAATTATTCAGACATAGTTATTCCGCTCACTCGTTTTACTAGAAAAGACACTCCTTAGAATTTTGACAACAAATGTAGGATGTCATTCAATGCTCTGAAGCAAGCCTTTACCTCCGCTTTTATTCTTACGCATTGGGTTCTAGATGCACAGCTTGTCGTGAAAACCAATGCCTCAGACTATGCTCTTGCTACTATTCTTTCCATTATGACTAAAGATAATGAGATCTATCCTGTAGCCTTCCACTCCTGGACGTTCTTTGCTTCAAAGCTCAACTACGACGTCTATAACAAAGAATTACTTGCAATATTTGAAGCCTTCAAAATTTGGCGATACTATTTAGAAGGGTCTACTGCACCAATTGACATTGTAACAGATCACAAGAACTTGGAATATTTCTTAACAACCAAGATTCTAACGTGCTGACAAGCAAGATGGTCAAAGTACCTCTCTCTCAATTCAACCTTGTAATTTGCTTCCATCCCGGACATCTTGGCACTAAACCGGATACTCTAACTAGATAATGGAATGTCTACCCAAAAAGAGGAGATAATAGCTATGCTTCAGTGAACCCTCATAACTTTCATTCAGTCTTTACTCATGAACAAATTACAGCATCTCTTCAAGCAACTATCCTTACCACTCTGACACTTTGTGCAGCCACAATATTAGATCAAAACCAACTCCACTCTGAGATTCTGGCAGCACTTTCCTCTAACTCTTCCATCTCTGACCATTTACTCTATCTGAAAGAATGTTGGTCAAAAGACAATATAGGTTTCCTCAAAATTGACAATAGACTGTATATTCTAGATCACACCAACTTATGCCTCTGAGTTCTCCAGTATCATCACGACCATGTTTTAGCAGGACATCTGGGCCAGAATAAGATACTAGGACTTATATGGAGACATTATACCTGGTCAAACATCTGTGACAATGTACAAAAGTTCTGTAAGTCTTGCATTACCTGTATGAGATCCAAACCATAGTGTTACAGACTATATGGATTCCTCCAATAACTTCTTATCCCAAAACACCCATGAAATTCAATTTCTATGGATTTCATCGAGAAACTCCTTTCCTCCTCCAGTTTTGACACTATCCTAGTAATAGTGGATCACCTGTCAAAACAAGCCATATTCATTCTTACTCACGATACTATCACTTCAGTGGAATTAGCACACCTTTTTGTCATCCATGTCTTTTCAAAACACAGAGTTCTATCTTATGTTATGTCTGACCATGGCTTCAAGTTTATCTCTTACTTCTTTTGCTACTTAGGTACCGCCATAGATATGAGACTTCATTTTACCAGTGGATACCATCTGGAGGCAAATGGTCAAGCAGAATGGACTAACCAGACACTAGAACAGTATTTCTGCATATATTGTAACTACTAACAGGACAATTGGTCAGAACTGTTACCCCTAGCTGAGTTTGCTTACAACAATGCTCCTAGTGCTACTACTGGTGTCTCTCTATTCTTCACCAACAAAGGATACTACCCTAACCTCATAGTATACCCAGAATGAGATACAGCTTCCTCTTATGCCCGTGACTTCATAGTCAACCTCAAGAATTACAAGGCACACTCAAAGAGAAGATTGCCAAAGTCCAAAGGCAATATTAACTCTCTACTAACTCTCATCAACAACAACTACCAGACTTCCAAGTTGAACAATCAGTATTCATTAGATGGCAGTACTTCCAGACAACTCACCCATTGAAGAAACTCTCTGAAAAATACCTCAGACTATATGAGATAATTGCTCAGCCTAGCCTGCAATCCTTTACACTCCGCCTTCCAGACACCATGAGGGCTGTTTATCCTGTGTTCCATGTCTTTATGCTTGAACTAGCCACACCCAACACCTTCCAGCAGCATTCTAAACCTTTGCCAGTACCTGTAGTCATTGACAGAGAACCAGAATATAAAATCTCTAAGATAGTTGACTCCAAAATTAACTGTTGAAGGGTATGCAAACTACTCTACAAGGTTATATGGCTAGAATACAAAGATATAGACAACGACTCCAAGTGGTTACCAGCGACGGAACTGGAACATACCAAAGAGTTAGTGAACAATTTTTATCTCAAGTATCCCTCTAAACAGGGACCATTACAACCTTGAATACTTGCATTCCACTTCCTCAACTCTGTTTCTTTGCATTCAACCCATTTCAAAATAATAATAATTATTATTATTATTATTATGAGTACTTATATATACTTTGGAGTGTAGTTTCCTTTGCACTGATTTGCTTACTTGTATTCCACTCCACAGTTTCTATTGTAATCTGATACTTGTATTTCAGAAGCAGTCTCTGCTACAAGATTCATGCACTTGTATTCCTCCACAGTTTTCCCTTGCAGTAGTCAAATACTTGTATTCTTGCTTCCTCAAATTGTCATTACTCACATTCATTTTTACCCATAGACAAAAAACAAAAAAATAATATTCAAGAAAAAAGAAATTACAAAACTCCAGTGCTAACAGAAAATGCAACCAAAGAGAAACTACTACTTCCTTTTTCCATACCCTCCATTCCATTTTCTTCTTCCTGCCCTCTAACTTCTTCTTTCTCCTCCAATCTGTTTATTCTCTCCTCCTTCTACTTTCCTTTTTCTTTTTCCTTGTCAATTCTCTCCACTGTCTTTATTTCCTTCCCTCTGGATACTAGCCAGGAAATTAAGTCATCCTCTAGAGTCTTTGACCTTATCCCTACTATTCTCTCCAATGCATCTGCAACCCTTTTGACCTAAACAACCAACTCGTCCAACTTCTCTAACTTCTCCAACACCTGCTCTTTCTACTCTACATCCATCCGTTGCTTGGTTTTCCTTGCTCATGTCCTCTTAGCTATTTCTTCCTTTGCCTTTCTCCACATACCATCCACATTGAAAGGTTTGCAAGCTGTCTTTGTCTTGGCACAGGAAGAACAAGACATTGTATTCCTAAAACTAATTTGACCAATTATTCTACTCCAAAGGATGCAAAACTCATGGAAGGTCCTGTGGTAGACATAGTATGCCAAAATTAGTACACTACTCAGAGGGATTTTCCCCACCTATTGGCTCTATTCCCAACTCCTTAGTTATTTCTTCCCTCTCCCAGTATTAGTCCAAAGTCTCCTTGGGAAAATAACGAACTTGTTGCCTTTTTGTCAAAGGAGAGAGGTCAATTAGATTCATCTCCTTGTCTGATAGTGGAACCACCACTGGTTCTGGATTCATTTTCTTTAACCAATTCTTTCTTTGCACCTACACGACTGCCACCTGTCGATCTGCTTTCTCCTTTTGCTGTCTCTCCTCCTCTGCTTGTCTTTTTACTTCCTCTCCTTGTCTCTTTTTCTCAGCTGCCCTCGCCTCTTTTCTTGCTTTCTGCTCTGCCTGTTGTTTTTTCTCTTCCTCTCAAAGCCTTGCCTCTGCCTCATCTCTTTATTTTACAAGCTCCTACTTGTATTTTTCATTGTCAGAGTCTGACATCAAAACAGAGTTGATGGTGTGTTGCGATGACATTATAGTTCAGGATCAAGAAAGAAATTTTCATGAAACTGGTTTTTAAAACTACAATCAGGTAATATTTAAATTACTTATTCATAGAAGCTTTGAGGGCTCAACCTTAAAGAGAAGAGTACTGACATATTCCAAAAATATGATAATTATGTAATTTATTTCTCCTAATAATTCTCCTAAAATTAATAATAGTAGAATAATATAGTAAACTACTCTTCTCCTATTCTGGACTTCCTATAAGTAGTGTGTAGTTATAGTGTAATTCCTTAGTCTGTAAATTAACGTCATCTGGTCCTAACACTCTTTTTGTCTACTCCAGATTCCTAGTTCACTTTCTTAGGACCTCTTTTCTGACGATTTCCCTCTACTCTGAAATACATGACCATCTCACAACTGGAGACTGGGGCACAACACATAAGTTGAAGCCAAGGTCATTCATTAAAGTCATACTCTGCTCCATTATTTTGTCCAGTTTGTCAGAGCCTGTCTTCTTAGGTTTCTCACCATTGCTAAGTACTATCTATTCTCTAAAGTTGTATTATACATCTACCTCAGAGTATAAATCTATTTATAACTCCTTCACTCTGTTATCTACCTCCCATATTTGACAGTCATATTGTAATAGTAGATAGATATAAATACAAGTGGTTGAGAAGAGACTTGTTGCATATTTGTAATGAGTTTCCACTTTTGTTCTATATCCTCTGAACTCAACACAAACATACAAGATGATGGCTGCAGTTCTATTAACACTATAGATAAGTCCAAAAAACCAATAACAATTTTTCCTTGAATTGAAGATCTTTCCACAATAAGCACTGAAGCTAATCTTGAATTAGTCTCTATGCCATACCTAAACAATACCAATTATGCTAAATAGACTATGCAAATGAAAGCCATACTCATTAGGCAAAGTCTGTGGGAGATGGTAGAGATAAAAGTAGTAAAAGAAAAAACTAACAAAGAAGTTACCTGTGAGGCTTAGTTGTATTGACCTTAACTCACTTCTTATGTGAGTTGATAAGAAGAACTCAATGGAGTTCCTGTTAGATTTTGTATACTATATATACATATTCTATAACCCAAACCCAGTTCTAGTATCCTATACTTTCCTATGAGTCATTTTACTCTCACATGTCCATCAATAAGAAAAAGAAAAGAAATATAAATATTGACTTAGTTATTTTTGCCAAGTCATTACACTACTCCCCTTTTAAGACTTCTTGTCCCAAGGACTTATAGTTTGTAGTATGGGTTAACCATGTTGCCTATCTTGTTGTCATCTTCTTTTGTTTATTCTTTTGCTCTCAAATTTTCTTGCTTGGTTTCTTTTTCTTTCCTAATTGTTTCTATTGTTCTTCTTCTCCTAAGTCATTCTCC
>Ga0157361_1000883_pt1 | contig 10823 bp, 10 predicted proteins | sample AttlaeALBM2_FD_111481 | JGI IMG/M metagenome (GOLD analysis project Ga0157361, IMG submission 111481) | Fungus gardens microbial communities from leaf cutter ant in Ribeirão Preto, State of São Paulo, Brazil - Atta laevigata ALBM2 | ecosystem: Host-associated > Fungi > Mycelium > Unclassified ...
CTATTGTCTCAAATATGGTCATTTTATTGAGTTGTTGGTAGCATAGATACGTGCTTACAGTTTCTTAGTATAAAAGTCATGTATCGTCTCCCTTAGGATCCAGCCTTCTTATCTGGATCCTAGGTACGTAGTATATGTGCTTACTATCAAATTAGCCTTCTTATCTGGATCCTAGCGATTCAAATACACCTCTTATTCTGTTCTGACGTTACCTGCACAGTTTAGATTCTGTTACTCTTGCTCTTACTGCCATTTCACATCTTTCCTTGTCAACACATTTATTGGCTTTGCTATTCAAGCAAAATCTTTGATAAATCTCCTATAATAATTTGTAAGGCCTAGGAATTTTCTGCTGTTTTTCACATTTCTAGGCTCTGGCCAACTAAGTACTTCATTTACCTTTTCTTTCTCTATTTTTATTCTGTTAGGTCCTATTACAATATCTAGGAACCCTATTTTCCTTACTTTTCACACACATTTCTCCAGCTTGACATATAAGTCATTTTCTTTTAATCTCCTCAATATTTCTTTCATAATTTTGTTGTGACCCTTCTTAGACTCTGTTTCTACCAATATATTGTCTATAAATACTACAGCCTTTTCTTTATTTACCAGGGCTCTTAGGATTTTGTTTATCATCACCTAAAAGGTTGCTAGTGAGTTTATTATCCTGAAAAACATAACTGTAGGTTCAAAAGATCCTATATGTATTGTAAACACTCCTTTTTACTTATTTTCTTCTTTTATCTTTATATTGTTGAACCTCTACCTTAGATTTATTTTAGTAAAGACTCTCTTATTCCCTATATTGTTTATCAAGTCTGTAATTAATGAGAGCAGATAATTATTCTTTACTGTTTATTTAGGTTGTGATAGTCTATTACTATCTGTTTACTTCTATTCTTTTTCCCTACAAATAACACTGGTAACATTTAAGGGAATTTTGACAATCTAATATACCCCTTTCTCAATTGATTCTCTACAAATTTCTAAACCTCTTCTCTCTCATTTCTGGATAAAGAATAGATTTTTTCTTTTTGTGGTTTAAATGTCTCTTTGAGATCTATAGTATGATCCCAAACTTTTCTCGTTAATATTCTTTCAGACTCTACTTTTTTAGATAGTTTCTTCTACTACCAAATTTTCCTTGGGACTATCTCTTTGATTTTTCTATGGTCCTCCTTGATTTCTTTCTTTCTTTCCTAATTTTTCTTATTGTCTATTGCCCATCTGACAATTTTCTTTTTCTCTAAAGTTATTACCCTTTTTTTCCTTTTGGCTTTCTTTTTCTCTTTCCTCTGGTTTCTTTCTCTATACATGGGTGAATATCTCATCATTTTGACCTCCCTAATCTTCCAGTTTATCTCCAGATTATGGGCTTGTAGCCATAACATTTCCAATATTATATTTGTTTTTCCTAGGTCATATACATCTATCCTCATTCTCTTTATATAATTCTTGTAATACATATTTACTTCTATTATAATTATAATTTTGCATATACTTTATTTCCAGCTCACATATTACATAATATGAACATTATTATTAGGTTAGTTTTTTGTATACCTCAGTCTCATTTTGCAACTCTGAGTATTTATTATCACTCTAGGTCCTCATCACTCATTATAAAAGGTTATGGGCCTTACTTGCCTATAATCTTCAATTAAACTCAAACCTTATACTCATTCATATTTGACTTGATTACCAATGTTTATTTTCCTAACTCTCACAATGTTTGCTTCTGCTAGACCTTTTCAGATCAGTAGATCTAATTAGTTATATAAGATTCTATATCTTGAAAAAAAAAGTACCAATTTCCAGACATAGAAGTATTACATTTGCACTATTCTCAGACTTCGAGAACTCATGAAGATTATAGACAGTACAACTAAACATCCTATACTTATCCAAAGTACTAATATGTTATATTCCAAAAATTTGACAATTATGTAATTTAATTCTCCTAATAACTCTCCTAAAAAATTATAATTAGTAGGATAGTGTAGTAGACTACTTTCCTTCTATTCTGAACTTTTTATAAGTACTAAGTAGTTACAATGTAATTGCTCAGTCTGTAAATTAACGTCATCTAGTCCTAACACTATTCTTGTCTATCCCGGATTTCTAGTTCACTTCCTTAAGGGCCTCTTCCCTGACAACTTCCCTTTACTCCAAAATATATGACTACCTCATAACAGGAGACTGGGGTGCAACATATAAGTTAAAGCCAAGGTTGTTCACTAAGTCGTATTTCACTCCAATATCATTTCACCTGTCGGAATCTTCTTTTGGATTTTATACCATCGCTGAGTAATATTCTCTTCCAGCATAGTACAATACTCTGTTTGAAGTATACTCTTATCTATTATTTTACCCATCTGTTCTCTGCAATTCTATCCTTGACAGAATTTGCAGACTCACACTGGTTTCTGTAATGTTTTAGTTCTGATGTCTTGCCAATTAGCAGCTCCCTCTTCCAGGAGTAACTCTATTCCTTTTGCTGACCGAACTATTAGTTGTTTCACTTCTGGCCTCCCAAGGAGGTTGAGACGTCTCCAATTGGGAACACCTTGCACTCCAGTGTGCCCCTACTCAACTCCACTTCTGGTGGAACCTTTAGAAGTCCATGGAGTAGATCTCACTACTATCTCTCATGTTCATAATGACCCAGACTGGGTTGATGCTCCTATTCCTGTTCCTATTCCTGTTTTTCAAACTTCACCTCCTGTCACTAACTGTAACCCTGTTAACAATCAGTTAGCTGAGGCTCTTCAATAACTTTTAGAAAACCTTAACAGAGGATTAGTACCAAAGCCTCACCAATTAAAGGCCTACATTCCAGATATCTTCGACAGTTTTGACCCTCACAAGCTCAATTACTTCCTATTTTAGTGCCAACTCTTTGTAATTTTCCACCAATGAAGAGAAAATCAATTTCGCAATAACCTATCTCTCCGGTGTAGCGCAAGATTGGTTCAAAGTCACACTACAACAGGAAGACCTCAACTACACACAACCCTGGCTTTTAGCTTAGCACCTTTTTGTGGAAGAGCTCTGGGTCCATTTTGGACTTTCGGACCCAGTAGGGAATGCTGCCAATCTCATTGACAACCTTCATATGAAGCCAGGAGATAAGATTGCCACCTACAATGTGAAATTCATGCAGTATGTGGCACAGTTGAACTGGGGTAATTCAGTTCTATGCTATCACTTCTACCAGGGATTGCCGAATTGTCTTCAGGACCTGATAGCAAACAGGGAACAGGGAAAACCCACCTTCATCTATGCTATATATCAACTGGTAATCACTTTTGACAATTGTTACTGGGAACAAAATCGCGAATGAGATTATCTCCAAAACATGGAGAAGGAAGTAGCAGATAGCCACCACCAAAAACAGGGTAAAACAGCTCAGTACTCTGCCTTCTCACAAAACTCTGCTCTGTTTCATTTCCAATCATCCACAAATCTACCACAGACTGCAACCTCTCAGAATTCCCTAAAACCCCCTAGATCGTCATCTTCTATCACTAAATCACTATCTCCGTCCACTCCGCGTATTGATCTTTTGGACAAACTAGGCAAAGACAGTAAATTAAATGATAATAAGCACAAACACCATATCAACAATAGCCTTTGCCTATACTACAGATCAAAAGACCACAAGGTAGATGGGTACCCTAGGAAACAACCAGTAAGGGTACAACTAACTACTCTAGAGGAATAAGAGACTCTACTCTTTGAGAATCTCTTGGAAAACTAGGGTGCGGCTCCCAAGATTCAGCACAAACTAGAAGTCATGTTAAACTTGTTTGTGCAATCACGAGTCCAATGCGTCTCAACGCATTTGCTCTTTCCAATCTGAATTCTCTTTGTATACCCCTTGTTTCTCCTCTGGTATATGCTCCGGACCATCTCTAGCCTATACCCATCCGAATGCTGGTAGACTCCAGATCTATACATTGTTTCTTGGACTTTGCTTTTGCTCATGGACATTCTCTGCCTACTACTCCTACTCCTCCTGTAGAACTGTGTCTGTTTAATGGAACCTCAAATAATATTATCTCCGAGGAAGTATCGTTGTCTGTAAAATTCCCCTCTGGTAAATGTATAACTCTTGACTTCTATGTTACTCCACTTGATTCTTGTTGTTCTCTGGTATTAGGTCACTCTTGGCTCATCCGCTACAATCTGTTGATTGACTGGGTTTCTGGGTCAATATCCTTTCAACCACCATCTTTACAAAATCCAGCTTCTGTTTCTCCTGTTGAAACCTTGGTAAATCCTTTGTTTTCTTCAGTGGAAAATCCTCTGCAATTCACCTCATCTGAGACACTTCTATCTAATCCCAAGCAATGTGCTAGCCCTACTCTGGGCCTCGTACCTATCAGGCTTGACAACATTTTCTCTCTAATTCTATTTCACAATGTAGGCCAAATCTACTACTATCTCCGAAAAAATTGACCTTTTCTCTATTCTGAAGGAATACCACAAATACACAGATGTTTTTAGCAAGTCCAAAGCAGAAACACTCACTCTCTACTGTCCTTACGATCTCTAAATTGATCTGGAAAAAGATTCCCATTCTCCGGTAGGAACTATTTACTCCTTGTCCAAATTCAAACAGGAAGCATTAAAAGAGTTCATTAATGAAAACTTGACCAATGGATTCATCTATTTGACATTTTCTTCTCATAAAGCATCAGTCTTATTCATAAAGAAGAAAGATGAGTCTCTCTGGCTCTGTGTAGATTTCCATGAACTTAACAGAATCATAAAGAAAGACCGATACCCACTTTTCCTCATCTTTGACCTTCTAGATTCTCCACACAAGGCTTGTATTTACATTAAAATCGACCTCCAACATGCGAACCAAGTGGTCTGCATTACCAAAGGAGATAAATGGAAAATTGCCTTCCGGACCTGCTATAGAGCCTTTGAATGATTAGTAATGCTGTTTGGACTAACTAATGCTCCAGCCGCCTTTCAATGCTTCATAAACAATATGTTCTCCAACCTCCTAGATGTGTGCATAGTGGTCTACTTGGACGATATCCTAATCTACTCCAATAATATCACACAACACTGGAACCATGTAAAAGAAGTATTAAAACGACTCTATAAAGCAAGATTATATGCAAAGGCAGAAAAATGCGAATTCCATTTAGATTCTGTGAAGTATCTAGGCTATGTTCTATCACTATCTGGTTTGACTATATCCAACACTAAAGTGAAAACCATTCAGGAATGGCCAGAGCCAAAGAAAATAAAGGACATTCAGTCCTTCCTAGGTTTGGCCAACTTCTACAGATGTTTCACATTCAATTATTCAGACATAGTCATTCTGCTCACCTGTCTTACTAGAAAAAACATTCCTTGGAATTTTGACAATGATTGTAAAATGGCATTTAATACCCTAAAACAAGCCTTTACCTCTGCTTCTATCCTTATGCACTGGGTTTCTGATGCACAGCTCGTCGTGAAAACTAATGCCTCAGACTACGCTCTTGCTGCTATTTTTTCCATTATGACCAAAGATAATGAGATCTACCCCATAGCCTTCCACTCCAGGACATTCTCTGCTCTAGAACTCAACTATGATGTCCATAATAAAGAATTACTTGCAATATTTGAAGCCTTCAAAATTTGGCGATACTATTTGGAAGGTTCCGCTTCACCAATTGACGTTGTAACAGATCACAAGAACCTGGAATATTTCTCAACAACCAAAATTCTAATGCACCAACAAGCAAGATGGTCGGAATACCTCTCTCAATTCAACCTCGTAATTTGTTTCTGTCCCGGATGCTCTAACTAGACAATGGGACATCTACCAAAAGGGAGAGATAATGGCTATGCTGCAGTAAATCCTCATAACTTCTGTCCAGTCTTTACTCATAAACAAATTGCAGTATCTCTCTGAGTAACCATCCTCACTACTCTGACACTTTGCACAGCCACAATATTGGATTAAGACTAACTCTACTCTGATATTCTGGCAATACTCTCCTTCAACTCTTCTATCTCTAACTATTTACTCCATCTAGAAGAATGTTGGTCAAAAGACAATGCAGAGTTCCTCAGACTTGACAACAAAATGTACATTCTGGATAAAACCAACTTGCGCCTCTGAGTTCTCTAGTATTACCACGATCATGTACTAGCAGAACATCTGGGCCAAAATAAAACACTGGAACTCATACAGAGATACTATACCTGGCCAAACATCTACAACAACATACAAAAGTTCTGTAAGTCTTGCATTACCTATATGAGATCCAAACCATAGCATCACAGACCATACAGATCTCTCTAATAACTCCCTATTCTAGAACGCCTATGGAATTCAATTTCCATAGACTTCATCAAGAAACTCCCTCTCTCCTCCAGTTTCAACACCATTCTAGTAATAGTAGATCACCTGTCAAAACAAGCCATATTTATTCCTACTCATGATACTATCACTTCAGCGGAACTAGTATGCCTTTTTGTTATATATGTCTTTTCAAAACATGGAGTTCCATCTAATATTACATCCAACCATGACTCCAAGTTTGTCTCTCACTTCTTCTGCTCCCTAGGTACTGCCCTAGATATGAGACTTCACTTTACCAGTGAATACCATCTAGAGACAAATGGTCAAGTGGAATGGACCAACCAGACATTGAAACAGTATCTCCACATATATTACAATTACCAACAGGACAACTGGTTAGAACTGTTACTCCTGGCTAAATTTGCTTACAACAATGCTTCTAGTGCTACTACTGATGTCTCCCCATTCTTTGCCAACAAAGGATATCATCCTAACCTTAGTGTGCACCCAGAACGAGATATAGTTTCCTCTTGTACCCATGACTTTGTACTTAATCTTGACAAACTACAAGACATGCTCAAGGAGGAAATTGCCAAAGCCCAAAAATAATATCAAATCTCTGCTGACTCTCATCAACAACAACCATTGGACTTCCAAGTTGAAAAATCAGTATTTGTCAGATCACAGTACTTCCGGACAACTCGTTCATCGAAAAAACTCTTTGAAAGGTACCTCAGATCATATGAGATAGTTGCTCAACCCAGTCTACAATTCTTCATACTCTACCTTCCAGACACCATGAGAGCCATTTATTCTATGTTCTATGTCTCTATGCTCAAACCAGCCACACCCAACACCTTCTAGCAATGTTCTGAACCTCTGGGGGCCAGAGGGACAAGCATTGGTAGCAGATGATTTATTCTGAATATTCGATTTAACTATGGTGGTGGTTAGAGGGAAAGAAGGGATGAGTTAAGAATAGTACAAAGAGTGGAATATGAGTTAGGAAGAGCAAGAAACATAGCATGAGCAATGACAGTATTAGAAATTGGTTTACCAAGTGTTTTGAGAATATGAGCCTTATGTTGAATATCATTTAGCTGAGGCTCTATAGGCATCTCATCTGAGAAGAAAGTACAAAAAATCTCTTTGATTAGATATACAATAGTATTTGGGTTCTTTCCTTCATAACAACAATTTAATTTATCCCAAACATTAGTAGCTGATATAGTATGCAAAACACTACTCAAGGGTTCATTGTTCAAGATTCAAGTAAGCTGAGCTTAGGCTTTCATATTGTAATGATCCCAGTTGTTAATATCTAATTAGTTTGTACTCTTATTATGTCAAGGACAGGATTGCGGAGGACAGATAGGTAAAATAATAGATAAGAGTATACTTCAAATGGAGTATTGTACTACACCAGAAGAGAATATTACTTAGTGATGGTATAAAATCCAAAAGAAGATTCTGACAAGTGAAATGATGTCAAAGTGGAATACAACTTGGTGAACAACCTTGGTTTCAACTTATATGTTATGCCCCAGTCTCCTGTTGTGAGGTGGTCGCATATTTTGGAGTAAAGAGAAGTCGTCAGGGAAAAGGCCCTTAAGGAAGTGAACTAGGAATCTGGGATAGACAGGAATAGTATTAGGACCAGATGACGTTAATTTGCAGACTAAGCAATTATACTGTAACTACTCAGTACTTATAAAAAGTTCAGAATAGGAGGAGAGTAGTCTACTACACTATCCTACTAATTATAATTTTTTAGGAGAGTTATTAGAAGAATTAAATTATATAATTGTCAGATTTTTAGAATATGACAGTACTCCTCCTTTAAGGCTAAGCCCTCAAAGCTTCTATGCATAAGCAATTTAAGTATTACCTGACTTCAAATTTAAAAATCCTTTATTGTGGACTTTTAACCTGAAATTCTACTACTATGTCCTTTAAGTCTATCTCAATTGTCAACCTTTCTGACTCCAATGATGAGATTTACAAGGCTAAGTTGGCAAGAAGATGTACTAAGGTAGAAGCTCTGCTTTGACAGTAGGAAGAAAAGGAACGCCTTGAACGCCAAGCCCGAAAAGAGGCAAAAATAGCAGAGTGGAAACGATTAGAGGAAGAGATGCAGAGAAAACAGAAAAAGAAAGAGGTATGATAAAAAGAAGAGGAATGCCAGAGAGATCTGGCTCACCGCCTAGAGGCAGATTGCATCGCTGCTATAGAACAATAACAGCACAAAAATTGGGCCAAGACTTTCTTACCTTTCACAACTCCTCCTTCTGACGAGGAGATAAATCTCATCGACCTTCCGCCTTTGACCAAGAGGCAACGTGTTCGATACCTGCCACAAGAAACTCCAGAGGCTCGTCAACAATGTGAGGAGTTGACAAGAGAAATGGGAACATTGGGTGTCAGTGGAGGAAGTCCATGTAAGAGGTGTGTAGACTTCGGAATACTTTGTATTCCCCAAAATTTACTGTAAGTATTTCTTTGAATGCTTTCCTCTGCTAATTGTTTGTAGTCATGCAACTTCATACACTCCCTACACCAAGGCCAAGGCTACCTGTAAGCCCTTTGACACAGACAAGGCATGAGCAAAAGCCAAGGCGGAAACGGTTTGAAGGTCAAGAGCAAAGAGAGTGAAGCAACAGATAGACGTGGAGTGGAAGGCAGACATCTCGAGAAAGTTGGAGAATCTGAGTGAGTTGAGGGGATTGAGGAAAGATATCCAGAGAATTGCGGTGGCATTGGAGAAGCTGGCTGGCATAGAGGACCAGGACTCTGATAAAGAGTTATTGTCTTGGCTAGTGTCTGAGGGAGAGGACACAGAAGTACAAGAGAGTAAGAAGAAAGTAAAGCAGAGGCAGGAGAAGGTAAACGGAGTAGAGGAAGAAGAAGTCAGAGGGCAAAAAGAGGAAAATAGAATAGAGAGTATGGAAGAAGGAAGTAGTAGTTTTTCTCCAGTCGCCTTTTCTGTCGGTACTGGAGCTTTTTAATGTTTCTTTTTCTTGAATATTATTATTTCTTTTTTGATCTGTGGGTAGAAGTGGATGTGAGTGATGACAATTGATGAAGCAAGAATACAAGTATTAGACGGCTGCAAGGGAGACTGTGGAGGAATGCAAGTACTCAAGTTTTGCAATGGAGACTACTTCTAAATACAAGTATCAGATTGCAATGGAAACTGCGGAGCAGAATACAGGTAAGCAATTCAGTGCAAAAGAAACTGCACTCCAAAATGTATATAAGGACTCATTTACTAAAATTTTTTTTTAATTTTTAATGGAGTAAATGCAGAAAAACAGAGTCAAGGAAGTGGAATGAAGGCCTTTTAGACTCGTAATGGTCCTGGTTTAGAGGAATACTTGAGGTAAAAGTTGTTTAATAATTCTTTGGCATGTTTCAGTTCTGTTGCTGGTAACAGTTTGCAAGCTCTCCGGTAGTCAATCTTGGAGTTGACTATTTTGGAAATTTTGTATTCTGGTTCTCTGTCGATGATTACAGGTACTGGCAGGCTACTCCTACTAGTGTTAGTGAGTCTCCAGACTCACTTAACCTTATTTCTTGTGCCAGCTCTAGGGCTGGTAAACGTGTTCATCCCAGAGAACGCTCTTGTGCTCATCGCACTGTTAGACGCTCCTCCAGGAGTGTCTCAGCTGCTGAAGTCTCTAGGAATGTATCTTCTGAGCTCTCTACTTCCTCCTTCTCAGAGGAAAGTAAAGAGGAGGAGGTTAGTCCTGGTCCCAGGACACCTACTGCCTCTAGGATCATTACAGGCAAGCTTTCTCATAGAATTGCCTCTCTCCAGCTCCTTGCTGCTCCCTCTCCCTCTGCTCCTGAAGGGAGAATACATTCTATGAGTTGGGATGACCAAGTTTCTGCTGAGAAGAGCAGGGGCCTTACCTCTGGGGTAATTTGTGCCCTCCAGGCCCCTTTGTCAACCAGTTTGATGCCTCATGGCCCAAACCATGGAATAGCTGAGTCATCCTTTGAAATAGAGGATGGCAGTGTAATGGCAGGCACCTGTGATGTGACAGGTAACTGTGACACATTAGTAACCTGTGACTGTGACAGCTTACCTTAGATGTCACAACCTGTGATAAGTAACATTGTCACACCTGATGTCACATATGATAGTGACTTGTGGGATGGTAAACACCATGTCACATCCTTGTCTGGTCACTTTGGTTATTTAGAAAATGATGCCAAAGTCCACGCTTTGTCTATATTACATATTGCACGCTTTATTCAGAAGCATTCTATTAGAAGCCGTCTGATTGAGCAGTTTCCTTCTATTCTGGGAGCAGGTGCTATTATGTGGCACTTGTTCCAAACTGTGTTTGCAGCGGGATGGGATCGCTTCAAGGTCTCACCTTGTCAGATGTGCTCTAGACAGTCCATCAGTAATATCTTGGTGATTGATTATGTAGTAGGTCACCTGACTTGATGTGTAATTCCCTGTGGACTTGAAGTTGGCACTCTGTCACTTACAGTTGTC
>Ga0157361_1000885_pt1 | contig 10811 bp, 7 predicted proteins | sample AttlaeALBM2_FD_111481 | JGI IMG/M metagenome (GOLD analysis project Ga0157361, IMG submission 111481) | Fungus gardens microbial communities from leaf cutter ant in Ribeirão Preto, State of São Paulo, Brazil - Atta laevigata ALBM2 | ecosystem: Host-associated > Fungi > Mycelium > Unclassified ...
ACTTAGATGGACGCCCTCAAGGGGATTGGTCATGCTTGCGGTCATAATTTAATTGGAATAGCGGGTACGAAGCTCCTTCGTGATGAAGATATCAATGATTGACATTTGACCCTAAGGTGTCGCTGTGTCCTTAGGCTTGCGTACAGTGCTAGAGAAATACAGCATACCTGGAAAGATTGTACTGTTGGGAACGCCAGGTTTGTCCTTGCTTGAGAAAGTTTCGTATAGTTTTTTCAAAATTCTCGGTTAAGCCGAGGAAGGGGGTGATGGTAAAGTTATCTTACTCGAAAAGGGTGCCTACGAGGGCATGGATGTTTGTTTGATGTAACACTTTCTTTGTTCATAAGCTCCACTTCTGACATGGGTGAAGGTGCCACCCCGCCCCTGGTCCCATAGGTTCCATCAGTCTGACCAGCTGTCTTGCTCTTCAGAGGATTACCGTCGACTATAGTGGTCATACGTCTGTTCATCTGCAAAAGTGAACGCGGAGAAAAAACATCTAATGTGGTTTTACGCAGTGCACATGCAGCTCTCTCGCCGTGGGAAGGCAAAAATGCTCTCGACGCTGCTGTACTCGGGTACAACAACATCGCTGCCCTTCGTCAGCAGCTAAAACCTACCCACCGCGTGCATGGTATCTTTGAAGGAAAAGACTGGGCTACCAACAGTAGGTTCACTCGGTCATATGACGGTGGTGTCTAATCCGTCCTTTCAGTCATTCCAGATAAATCTAGATTCATGTATCTAATTTTTCCTATGGCTCATGCAGAATATTCAATGAGCTGACAGTTGTTACGTTCGCGCCCCTACTCGCTCAGAGATGCAGGACACTGTCAACCGTGTCATACCCTGCTTCCAGTATGTGATTCGAACCACTTGATGATTTGGGTCTTCATTGTGATTGAATGATCTGCTCTAGCGCTGCAGGAATGGCTACAGGATGCCAAGTTGATGTCCAACCCTATGGTCAAGTGTTTGATCTGCGACAGAACAAGGCACTAGGTGTGACTGCGTCATTTTCTGATGACTCTCATCTAATAGCTTTATACATCCGTTTGACTGTAGGTGACGAAGTTGCAAATATCGTCCTCAGCAAATTTGGTTCCATTGACTATGAATGGGGTATAAAAAGCGCTTCCACCGATTTTGTAAGACTATACCCTCAGTCTAAATTCATGCTGAATACTCGAAATTCGGCAGGGAAACGTTACCTACGGTGCGATTGACCAAATCGGCGCCGCGTGATTGTCTGATTAACATTTGCTCTCATGTAGCATTACCATCTCTTCACCCAGGTTTCTCCATTCCTACCTTTTCAGACGGTGGTAATCATACTCGAGAATTCGCTGAACAAGCTGCAACAATTGAAGCACACAAACAATGTTTAATAATGTCGATCGTTCTCGCCGCAGTGGGCGTACGTATCCTCACGGATGATCCTTTCTTTACCGAGGTCAGTTGTTGTAGTGCTCGTATATCTTGAGGATGCTGATTTCATTTGTTATCTCTAGGTGAAGAAAGCCTATCAAGAAGATGAGGAGATCAAAAAATACCGGGTGACAAAGTAGGAGTTTCGTCCTGCATCTGTGTGACGGCAAGCTGGGAACAACTAGTAGTTCGAAGTTTTGTGTCCAGTCACGATGGTGAATATATTGATTCTGTCGCCTCAGAGAGCAGCAGATGACCTACCGAACACAAAATTTTATCACAACCTGGTCTAGTTTTACGTTTTCAAAAATCAAGATCCATTACCTCTTGAAAGGAGAATGATAGATGATAAATGAAAATAAAGAAATGATAAATGGAAATAATCATATCTGGATGACACAAGGCAATATTTTAGGTAAATTTTCTCTCTTTATCTCCTCAATAATGTCACTATTTACTTTCTTTTCCCCCCATCTCTTTCTATATTTAAGCAGTTACCTTGTGTACTACCACTGTCTGCCGCTGTGCCCCATGTAACAAATTGTTGATTTTTTTAAAAAAATGTGGGAAGGTGTTGTCACGTCGTGACAGTGAGGTGTACATGAGCGATAGGCCTTCTAAAACCCATCAATGCGTTTCATATTACAGAGAAACTGGAAACGTGTTCTATCCTCACCTTTGCTCTTGCTTCAGCGTTCCCATATGACTTGCTCAGTTATAACCCCATATACTGTGCCAAATGACTGGTACACAGCAGAAGGCAGTGAGCATCATTATATCATTCATCACCTTCTCTAGCTTTCAATCCTACACAGCTGTTCCCTCAGAGGAGGAAATCCTGCGGCGAGACCTTCGCAATGTAGGACCTGGAACTATAGACCGATTCTCAACTGGTGTGAATATGACCGCTCTTACATATGCGGTATCACAAGTCCTCTCTACTTCCGAAGTACCAACCATTAAGTTTGAAGATATGGGTGGCTACAATACTCTGTATAAATTTGAATTTCAAGACGGGAAGAAGGTGATTGCACGGATTCCCTCCAAAAGATCGCCAGAAAAGTCTTATATCGAGTCCTCCGTTGCCACCATGTGTTTCGCTCGTTATGTTCGCAACATTCCGACACCAGAAGTCTTCGCGTGGAATGCTACTCACGATCACACAATTGGCGTGCCGTTCATCGTCCAGGAGTACGTGGACAACGTCATAGAGCCTTGGCGAGGTTGGGCATCCATCACAGAGGACCAACGTTCCTGTTTGTTTAATGAATTGGCAAAATATCATAGTGCTTTACTCGCTCCGCTTCCGTATCCACTGCATGGAGTTGGGAATCTTGTTTTTGCATCCGGTCTCCCAATCAATTCTGCACTTTCTGATCCGAGGAGCTACATGGTGCGGCCGTTGCGCTTGTTGGCATCAGAGTTGCGACCAGTACCATTTGTGGCTTCTTCAGTATCTCTTTCAGATGTCTGGCAACAGTTGTGGTCACATCACAATGAACTTAGTTTATGTGATTCAGGTTCACGCATAAACCCCGATACACTCTTTCTCGATGACGACGAAGAGTGTGACATAACAGCGTTTACGACAGCTGCATCGCAAGTGCGTACATATGCTGAAAGCGCACTCCGTATGGTGGAACAACATCCTCAATATGCACAGCCCTGCCTGGTCAACTATGACTATGCCTTTCGCAACATACTCATCGACCCAAAAACTTATCGAATCAAGGCCTTTATTGACTGGGATGACGTTCACGTAATGCCATTTGTTGTTGGTGTCAACTTTCCCGAAGATATAAAACAATTTATTCCGTTTGGTCTTGCCCCAGATGCCGACTATTACCGTGAGGGAGAATTCAACGATTTCCCTCCCAACGAGCATGGTACAATCGTAGGTGCAGTGGGACCCGACGGGAAATTGACAGGCACGGACCAATATGGAAAATCAACTGGGGTAGACGAACGAGACGAGAGAATCCGCAATACTACGTATCGAGAACGGTACATTGAGGCCTTACAAAAACTGGATCCGCGCATTGCTCAGTCTGATATGTGGGAGGTGCGCCGGATAGTTCTCAAGGCTCACGCTTTGCTTAAGAGAGGTGGCGCGATATGGTGGTCTAAGCGACAATGGCTTAATCAGATTTCGGTATGAATTTCTGTTTCCGAAAGGTCAGGTTCTGAACTGATTGTTCTGGAACAACAGAGAGGAGAGCCGTGAAAAAACATGAATTCTGTCAAGAGATTCCCATTGATGTGAAACACAAAATTTGTGTTTGCAACGGACGTATCAGTCATATCTCAACTTTTTTCTCTTTCTTCAATTTACAACACAGTGCTTAGTCACAGTCTGCAGTAGAATAACCAGATGTAGCATAGCTTTAAATCTGCCTCTTGCTCCAGAACTATGCTAGAAATACTTGTTGATGCTCAAGTCTTTGACCTTGTCTTTCATATAACCTTTTCCATGGTATATGTAGGGCTTTTGCCTATGATCGATAAGGAAAGCACAAAAGCACCTTCTCACTCTGTTCATTAAAGAGGTCATTGTTAGGATAGGCTGATGCATGTGGGATAATGACTAGAAATGGAGCTCACTACCAACTCCATTCTAATGATATGCATCCACTTACTATGGTGCCCACTGTGTTGAAATACAAACAGGGGAGGATACAAATGGATAACAAGTACAAACTACTTATTCTACTTATATAGCCTATCTAGAACAATAGAATATGAAACTGTCACAAACTTCATTCAGCCATATCTCCATCAATTCTTTGACGATTCTCACGGTCTTAATGGCACCCAAAAGCCCTTAAAAAGACCTTTCAATCAATACTGGTAACATCTCAAAGCAATCAATAATGGCTGAGATATTAGGCAGATCAACTAGTAACCACCATGGTACTATTTATTAAATTGCCAATATCTCAGGAACTGCCATAATCTATGATTTGCTTTTAGGCATCAGAAAAGCCCTCTTCATACTGCTCAGAATGAGCTTAAAATGACACTGAGACAATTAATATTAGTGGAGATATGAAGGCCTCAATGTTTGCACATGGACTTTATTAATTATCCATAGATAGTCATCTGTTCTTTTCTTAGAACAAAGGACAGCCTCCATAAGGTTAAGTTATTGCATTTTCAAGTACAAATGCACTACCATATGTAGAACAATAGGTAGTAGCATGTGATACTCTGTCCTAGTGCACAGACCATCACTTTTCTGTATTTAAGGACTTATAGTCTAAGGATTAGACCTCAGACTTAACAACATCTCTTGTCACTGTCTAAACTCTGCTCACTAAGCACTTTTGAATATCAACTCATCAATCACAAATCAAGTAAGTGACCATTTGTGATACTTGCTTTCTCTTCCTTACTTAAGTATCTAGGATGTTGTCAAACAAAAGCTTTAAGACAAAGAAAAGGCTTTTACCCTTGACATGGTCTCTGCCAAACTTATCTCTGTGCATGATTGCAATGAACATGATTGAGTTATTGAAGAAACTGAGAAAAAGGAAAAGGTTAGCACTGTTTGCAAAAGCAACTGGTTCATCTGAAAATTCTGCAAAGAAAAACAAAAAGAGGAAGTTAGTGGACAAGTCAAAGAAGCCCAAAGTTCAGCTATCTGAAACCAAGTACAATGCATGTGAACAGAAAGGATATTAGTCCCTTGAATGTCCCAATAAATCAACTAAAGGGAAGGATGGTGCCTGTAAGGGTGACTGGGGCACGAGACTCCAGGAGAATCCTCAGTTGATATTACAGTTTTACAATTATGATACAACTCACCTCCAGGAGAATCCTCAGAAATTAGGATGAGGCTCCTAAAGGGATGTTCTATACTATATACTAGGTTTATATTCTAAAGTGTCAGGGTCCGCATGATTGGAGCTATACTAGTGTATTTAAGTATTACTTTAGTAATAGTTAAACAGGCTTAGGTTACTCTAGAGTGTCGTTATGCCATTCAGGGGTGGAAATAGAGGTGTCCCCTTATAGTGCTCCTCGATCTAGTGGATCTGCAAATGTTGCAGTTAATACTCTTTAATCTCTAGGAGAACAAGAAGTTGGGATGATGCTGATGGTAACAACTAAAGATGCCAAAGTTACTGGCATCTTACTAGATTGTGCTATCTTATGTCACATGTTCATGGACCAAAAATACTTCATCTCCTACCATGAGTCTACTAGTAAATTTATTACTATAGGTGGTCAGAATTGTGTTCCTGTTGTAGGCCAAGGTTCAATCAAGTTCTAAGCTGTTCTCTCACATGGTTATATCAATCTCACCATTCACAATGTCCTGCACACACCCCAGTTAGGTGCTAATCTTGTTAGTCTATCACAAATAGTCACTTACTTGATTTGTGATTTGAGAAAGAGTTCTTCAAAAGAGTTCAAAGCAAGGTTTAGACAATGACAAAAGATGTTGTTAAGTCTGAGGTCTAATCCTTAGACTATAAGTTCTTATATATATAAAAGTGATAGTCTATACACTAGGACAGATCATCACATGCTACTACCTATTGTTCTACATATGGTAGTGCCTTTGTGCTGTAAATAGTGATAACTTAACCATATGGAGGCTGTCCTTTGTTCTAAGAAAAGGACAAATGACTATCTATGGGTAATTAATAAAGTTCATGTACAAACATTGAGGCCTTCATATCTCCACTAATATTAATTGCCTTGAGGTTATTCTAGGCTCATTCTGAGCAGTATGAAAAGGGCTTCTCTGATGCCTAAAAGCAAAGCATAGATTATGGCAGTTTCCGAGGTATTGGTGATTTAATAAATGGTACTATGGTGGTTACCTATTGATCTGCCTAATATCTCATCCATTATTGATTGCTTTGAGACGTGACTAGTATTGATCAAAAGGTCTTTTTAAGGGCTTTTGGGAGCCATTAAGACTGTGAGAATTGTTGAAGAATTGATGGAGATATGGCTGAATGAAGTTTGTGACACAATGTAATGGCTACAACTAGGAACTTTGTAGTATTGAGTAGTATAGTCTGTATAGCTCAATGTGATAATAAATTTGTGCTACCTGCATCACCTATAGCTAAGAATTTATGAAGATTGTAAGGGCGACCAGAGCAGAGCACTTCTAGGAGATTCCTAAGTTATACTTTATAGAATATATTACAACCTACCTCCAGGAGATTCCTCAGAGAATTAGATAAGGCTTCTAGAGAGAATAATCTACAATATATATATTATGGTGTCCTTGCGTCCTTACATTTGGTAACCAGGGTCTAAATAATAAAATTGTGTTAGGAGGTAACAGAGTATGCTTAGAATGATGGTGTAAGAGGACAGTACTAGGATCACTTAGATAACCTAGTAGGGTGCATATCAGCTAGTGTACCCACAGATCCTCAGAGTCTGCAGTCCACAGTTCTCTTTCCTCTAGTTCGGGTCTACCATCAGTACTATATAGCTATATCTGGTAGTGTAGTTATTATTGTCTTGATGTTTGTGTCCATAGCGACTGGTGCACGGACCAAGCTAGTCTAGTATATATAGCTAGTGATATATGGTAAAATACCTTATCTCAACAATGATTTGAGCTCCTAGGCTATCTATTGCTTTAACTTAAGATGTCTCTACTATAGTTGAGTGTGTTCTAGGTCGCCATCGAGTGATCTCCTTACAGATGGAATGAGTTTTAATATTATGTAGTAATATTTGATCAGCTGTAGGATCATGTAAGAAAGCTAAACTCCAAGCTGGAATAAAGCCAACTGCTCTTTGTTCAGTGATTGACAAAAAGAACTCATTAGAGTCCCTATTAGATTTGTTACACTATATATACAATTACTATTGTGGCTATGCATCTTGTCTCCCACAGTCCTCATGTCTATCAGCTGATTTCTTTGTCATATACTGTGACTATGACTTGTGACTCTGTGTGACACAATCATTCTGTGACATCTGTCACACTTTTTTGTGACTCTGTGACTGTCACATGATATTTCCCATGCTCTACCTTAGTAATAATCTAAAAAAAATAAAATATGAATATTGACTTAGCCATTTTGCCAAGTCATAACAGGTCACTCTGGAGGACTAATATGGGCTCCAGAGTCATGTGTAAGGGGTCCCCTTACAAAGATGTTCTTGTAGAACTTTAGTCAAGATGACTTAAATCTACTTGTTAAGGACAGAAAGGTAAAGAACGAAAGAGTAAAGTAATAGATAAAAGTATACTCCAGAATGAAGTAATGTACTATGTCAGAGAAGAATATTACTTAGTGATGGTATAAACTCCAAAAGAAGACTCCAGTGGAAAGTAAAAGACATTAGAGCAGAGTACAACTTAATGAATGATCTTAGCTTTAACTTATGTGTTGTGTCCTAGTCTCTAGTCATGATGTTGGTTGCATATTTTGGAGTAAAGAGAAGTCATCAGAGAAGAGGTCCTAAGGAAGTAGAATAGGAATCCAGAGTGGACAGGAAGAGTATTAGGACCAGATAATGTTAATTTATAGACTAAGGAATTACATTGTAACTACTCAGTACTTATAGGAAGTCTGGAATAGGAGGAGAGTAGTCTACTATGCTATCCTACTATTATTAATTTTAGGAGAATTATTAGGAGAAATAAATTACATAATTGTCAAATTTTCAGAATATGATACTACTCTAAGTTTGAGTTGACAAGAAGAACTTGATAGAGTTCTCATTTATTTCCTGTATACTACTTATACAATTATTACATGGTCTGTGCACTATTTTCCCACACTCCTCATATGACTTGGTTATGTGACATAACACTTTCTTGCACTTCTTTATGTGTAGTAAGTCTAAAAGGAAAAGAAAAGAAAAAAAATATAAATAATAACTTAGCTATTTTGCCAAGTCATGATAGCTCTTATAATAATGAATGGTTCTTGGACTCTGGTGCCTTTGCCCATTTCACTTCTTTTGAGTCTGACTTTGTCTCCATGACTCAAGAAAATTATGGTCATGTTGAGACAACCAATTCTAAAGCACCTCTTTTTGTGGTTGCTGTAGGAACTATCCTTATAGAACATGAAATCATTGACCCTAAAGACAGGACAACCAGAACTGCTATCTCTAAACTATGGCCAGTATACTGTATTCCTGGCATGATCATGTTCTTTTTCTCTACTGGACAGTTACTCTAGTCTAGATTAAGTATAGAAGGTATAATAGATAGTTCAACCTTTCATGACTCATCTGGTGATACTGTCCTCTCTGCCCTACCTAATCTTTGGGGGAGCATCTAGATTGTGAGAACATATATCATTAAGAATAATGTTCCTAATCCTATAAGCCTTGTTACAAGGCACCTAGATTATGAGACAATTCATTGTCAACTTGGGCATATCTCTAATGAAGCCATGAGACATGTCCCAGACAATGTTGAAGGTGCTGAGAAGATCTGCTTTCCTAACAAGAAGCATATATGCTATAGTTGTGCTTTAGGAAAGCTGCACCAGTACAGTTTCCCTGAGAACCCTAAGCATTTTAGTAAGACTCTTGGATTAACCTGTTCAGATCTCCTTAAGCTCTCCACTTTATTATACTCTAAGTATAAGTGGGTAATTATATTCCTTGATGACTATTCCTCCTATTATAGAGTTGCTTTCTTGCGCAAAAAATCAGATGCTGCAGAAGCAATTAAAGCTATTTTCTGGCTGTGGTCAAATACCACTTCCCACTCTGTTAAATGCCTGTATACTAATAATGGGGGAGAGTATATGATATCAGAATTGCAATCCTTTTTACATGTATAGGAGATTGTCCATAAGACAAGTATACCACATATATATCAGAAAAATGGTTGAGCAGGACAGTTGAATCATGATACTGCTAGAAAAGGTATAATCTATGTAACTTAAAGCATGTTTACCTGATTCCTGGTAGGAGTTTGTTTTTATAACTACTACTCATGTCTATAACTGTACTCCCATTAAACATCTTAAATGGAAAATACCTCAGGAGATTTTCACAGGTGAAAAACCTAAAATATCACACTTCTGTGTCTTTGGTTGTAGAGCATATGTGTCACAAACTTCATTTGGCCATATCTCCATCAATTCTTTGACGATTCTCACGGTCTTAATGGCACCCAAAAGCCCTTAAAAAGACCTTTCAATCAATACTAGTAATGTCTCAAAGCAATCAATAATGGCTGAGATATTAGGCAGATCAACTAGTAACTACTATGGTACTATTTATTAAATTGCCAATATCTCAGGAACTGCCATGATCTATGATTTGATTTTAGGCATCAGAAAAGCCCTCTTCATACTTCTCAGAATGAGCTTAAAATGACACTGAGACAATTAATATTAGTGGAGATATGAAGGCCTTAATGTTTGCACATGGACTTTATTAATTATCCATAGATCATCATCTGTTCTTTTCTTAGAACAAAGGACAGCCTCCATAAGGTTAAGTTATTGCATTTTCAAGTACAAATGCACTATCATATGTAGAACAATAGGTAGTAGCATGTGATGCTTTGTCCTAGTATACAGACCATCACTTTTCTGTATTTAAAGACTTATAGTCTGAGGATTAGACCTTAGACTTAACAACATCTTTTGTCACTTGTCTAACTTTGCATTTTTGAACTCTTTAAAGTATCAAAGCACTCATCACAAATAGTAAGTGACCATTTGTGATAATATGTATATCTCTCTAATAAAGTTTGTACAAATAAACTTACACTGTGCTCTAAAATGATGATATTTATTGGGTATGAGGATATTGGCTATAGATTTATTTGTTACACACAAGGAAATGTTATATTTTACTCTACCCAAGTTATCTTTGATAAAAGACACTTCCCTAGATATTCATTTTCTTATTCTAAATAGCCTAGATGACTTAATCACTCTCCAAGTCTGAGTTAACAAGAAGAACTCAATAGAGTTCTCATTTATACAACTACTATATGGTCTATGTACTATTTTTCCACATTCATCATGTGACCTATCATGTAATGTGACCTTGTGACATTTATTATGTGATCCTTTCCCATGCTCTATCCTTATTGTCATGACTTGACAAAATAGCTAAGTTACTATTTATATTTCTTTTGTCAGTAACTGACTTAGGATTTTAGTCTAGGGTTTAGACCAAGAGGCTCTTCAGGGTTAAAAGAGAACTCGATAGAGTCCTCGCTTCATTCTGTTACACTACTTATATATCTCTGTACTATTTGTCCTTATTTATTCTACAAGTTCCTACATGTCTAGGGTTCAATTTCTATCACAAATGGTCACTTACTATTTGTGATAGGTGCTTTGATACTTTAAAGAGTTCAAAAATGCAAAGTTAGACAAGTGACAAAAGATGTTGTTAAGTCTGAGGTCTAATCCTCAGACTAT
>Ga0157361_1000886_pt1 | contig 10806 bp, 8 predicted proteins | sample AttlaeALBM2_FD_111481 | JGI IMG/M metagenome (GOLD analysis project Ga0157361, IMG submission 111481) | Fungus gardens microbial communities from leaf cutter ant in Ribeirão Preto, State of São Paulo, Brazil - Atta laevigata ALBM2 | ecosystem: Host-associated > Fungi > Mycelium > Unclassified ...
ACCTCTCAATAGATTATCCATGCCGTCAACATCTGGACGTATTCCTAGTTCAGTATCCGGTTCAAACCATTACTCGATCCATCAGGTAGCTCCAGCAAACCGATTCATAATCCTAGACAAAGTATCGTGGGCTCGAAAGGTTTTCATACACTATCATCGACAAAATTATGGATACTATGATGGTTCCATGGCCAACCTTTGTATACTTTCCTCTCTCCCCCCTGTATTACACTTCTCTATCTACATTCAAGTTGGGATGTGCTGTCCATGGTTTTGAGCTGCATGCTCGTTCTCGTGTACGCGTAGATTCATTTTTGCGATCGCCACCAGTGCTTGCATAGCCCTCCACACATAGCAGCCTTCGTGTCGAGACAGAAGATGAAGCAGCGACACTGTCATCTGCTGTTGCTACGTCCCCTGATCTACATTTATCAGGTTTCAATGCTAATTGAAAAGCTTGAAGCTCAACGAGATACAATCACTAACTCTATGTCGAGGGTTCACGGTACTCAGAGCTGGTCGGGTTACCAAAAGTGTAATGAGTTCGCCTCGTTTCATGACGTAGTGCAGAGAGGAGGGTACGAGGTGATGATGTAGTGACTCGCTTTATGACGTAGTGTAGAAAGGAATGCACGAGGTCTAATATTTGTATATATAGTAGTCGGTAAGGGTAGTAGAGATCCAGTTTCGTCCTGGTTTATATATTGCTTTCTTAACTTGAACACTGGGTTTTGAGGGAGATCGTAACATAAGGACGAAACTACCATTCAACCTTGCATCACACAACCTTATATTCACTTACTCTCTAAATCTACTCGCTACCTGTCACAACAACAGTGTTATGAGAGCCCCAGAAAGGAAAGAGTTTCCTGTGCATTTGAACATTTGATCTCCAACATCAAATCGTACAACAAAGACAAAGATATAAATAGCATGGGGCTAAGTAATCATATCACGTGATAAGATCATGTGATTATAGAATGTTCTGGAAGGACATGTGATCATGTAATAGTAGGGCACAGCCACTTGTAAAGTAGTATAAGTAGGTAGTCAAATCCAACGGAGAACTCCATCGAGTTCTTCCTAAACACTCACCTTGAGTGATCCTTGAGTCGTCAAGACTTAGCAATAACAAATGGAAAGCCTCTTGGATAGCAGACCCTAGCTGTAAAGGGGTACTACCAGTGGGGAGACACTGGAGAAGGACACACTTCAATTAGCTCAGGATAGTTGTGTGAAGTCCAGACCTGATCAATCTGAGGAGGTAGTAAATAGCATTTCACTAGATACTCCATGCTGCTATGTGCATTGTCACAAGTCCATGCAGGGGATTGACAGTTACTTCTTAAGAGGCTGTCTAGAAACTAGGAGTGTCCTTCTTAGGGCCAATATTGTTTTACCCTTTCTAGTTAATCGAGTTTAACTATAACCTCCGCTCTACCATGATCTCACTCGCTATCATCACTGCATTTTTAACCACCATCATAACTCTTCAACTCCTTATCCAATGCTTGGAAGGACCTAGGTAAAGAAGCCAAGGATGTCTATGCAACTAGTGTACAGAATTTTGTAGAAGAAGTGAAAAAAGACTTCACTAACAAACCAGCCAGAAGGAAGATGAAAGAACTGGATGACTTTGAAGGAAGTCCAAATGAAGTAAGGGCTTGGTGCTGAAGAATGATATTATTCTTTCAAAGCAATGACATCTTAAAGGAATGGGAGAGAATTGAAATGGCTTTAGAAAAGATCAAGAGAGGAAAGGATAACCAGGCCCAATGTTAGGCAGATACTCAGATCAGGAAATTTTTACCCTTCCAAAAAGAGTGGAAGGAGACTGATGGAGACCTCGACATATTAACCATGACTAATAAACCCCTTTTCGAGACTTGGGAAAACATGGCTGAGGAGATGGCACAGTTCTTTATATCGACAGAAACTCAGACTTATGCAATTAACAAATTGATTAAATTGAAGCAAGGAAACAGGCTACTTGAAGACTTCTGGTCAGAATTTGTCACTTGGAAGGAACTCTCTGGGTATAATAAGGTCGCCTTAGTAGGCTTATTCAAGAAAGGAGTCCACCCAGCATTAGCACAAAAATTGGTCGAGATTGGTCAGATGAGGAATTCGAACTCGTTAGATGAATGGTATGAGAAAGCATTGAGTTTTGAGAGATCAAGAAGAGAAGCAATTGAAGAATTTAGAGGAAGGAAGAATATAGAGAATTCAGGAGATATGAAGAAGAAATCGGTTTTGGACATTCCGAGGTGAGACCCTAACGTGATGAATGTAGACAGGTGCAGAGAGACAAGGAGGTGTTACAACTGTGGGGAAACAGGTCATCTCGCTGCAAGGTACTCCAAACCAAGGAAAGAAAGGAGAGAGGAAGTAAGAATTGTCGAAGGAGAGAAAGAGGATTTTTCCTTGGGCAGGAAGTAAGCACTAACTCATCTGCCATAGTAGACTCAAAAGTTTGATTACCTGATAATGTAATGAAAGACTTTTTGGACTACTTTGGTACAAGGAAATATGAGACAAACAAAGGCTACTCAATAGAATGGGTAGCAAAGAAAATCTGATGGAGTGACATAGAGGAAGCAATTGGCATATTGAAGGTGTGGGCTCATAGTTCGAGAGCAGAGGAGTGTATAAAAGAGAAGCTGAATGAGTTAAATGGAATGACTGACAACGAAGTTCTGATGGCATTAAAGGTGCTAGAAGAACCTCTAATACTTAGAAAAATAGGAGATAAGCAACTGAACATTCGAGTTAAATTATCAATAACAGATACTCACAGGATGTTCTGCAAACAGGCCTTAGTTAACTCAGGAAGTTCGACTTCTTGTATAAGTTAGAAATTCATAAAGGAAAACCTCATCAATACTTGTCAACTACCATTCCTAATCACTTGCTATAATACCAATGGTTCTACCAATAAAGATAGAAGTGTCACAGAAGTCACTGAAATGAACATAACTATCAGTGATCATCAGGAGTTGATTCAACTATCAGTAACAAATCTTGGCAATCATGACCTGTTCCTAGAATATGACTGGTTACAAAAACATAACCTGACTATCAACTGGAAAGACTCTTCAATAAGCCTTCAAAACTGTCAGTAGTGGTGTAGAAAGATCTATATGCCAGAAGAACCAGAGGAAGCAGAAGAAAAAGATATCAAAGGAGAGATGATAGAAGATAGAGAGAAAGTGTTGTTCATCAATCTAGAGGAAGAAGCATGGAAAAGAGAAGAACTGAATATCAGAAGTACGAAGATGGAAGAGAAAGAGGAAGATATCCCCAAGAAATATGAAGAGTTCAACAATCAGATCTTTAACAAAATGGTCTTTGAGAAACTACTGGATTGATCAAAATGGGATCATGCTATTGAATTAATACCAAATGCAACATTAAAGACTGCAAAGTGTATCCACTAAACATTAAGGAACAAGAAAAACTCGACAAATTCCTTGAAGAGCACCTGAAGTCAAGATGGATCTGACCCTCTAAATCACCATATGCAGCCCCCTTCTTCTTTGTAAAAAAAAAGGATGGATCTCTTTAACTAGTACAAGATTATTGATGACTCAATAAAGCGACAATAAAGAACAAATATCCACTACTGCTGATTTAAGAGTTAATTGACAAAGTATGGGGAGCAAAATACTTCACCAAACTCAACATACAATGGGGGTATAACAATGTAAGAATAAAAGAAAGAAATGAGTGGAAAACAGCTTTTCAAACAAACCGAGGACTATTAGAACCCTTGGTGATGTACTTTGGCATGTGTAACTCACCTGTAACCTTCCAGCTCATGATAGACACCTTATTTCAAGAACTGATCATGACAGGAAAAATTGTGATCTATATGGATGACATCCTAATTTTTACCCAAACCATAGAAGAACATTGAGACATAGTAAGACAAGTGTTACAAATACTAGCTGACAACAAACTATTGTTACATCCTAAGAAATACAAGTTCTATCAAACAAAAATTGAATACCTTGGAGTCATCCTATCACAAGACAGTGTTGAAGCTAATCCTACCAAAATTAAAGGGGTAGCTCAATGGCTGGAACCTCAAGATAAGAGAGAAGTATGACAGTTCCTAGGATTCTGTAATTTCTATTGCAGATTCATCCCTGGGTTTGCATGAATAGCCAAACCACTGATAGAGTTAACGGGAAAAAAGGAATAGAAGTGGCAAGAGAAAGAAAAAAGTGCCTTCAACAAGCTTAAAAAAAAGATGACAAACCCTCCAATGCTAGCTATTCCCTATCCCAAACGAAAGATGCAACTAGAAACTAATGTCTCAGGATATGCCATAAGAGAAGTACTGTCGCAAGTACAGAAAGATAACTCTTGGAGACCTCTCGCTTATCTATTCAAGACAATAAATGAGACTGAGAGGAACTACAAAATCTATGACTGAGAGTTGTTAGCCATCATGGAAGGACTTAAGCAATGGTAATAATATCTTATAGAAAGCAATCAGTTTGAAATATGGACTGATCACAAAAACTTGGGATATTTCAAGAAACCACAAAAACTTAATTGTTACCAGGCTCAATAGATGATAGAACTTCAAGAGTATGACTTCCAACTAGTACACAAACCTGGTAACTCTCAGAAGAAAGTAGACGTATTGTCTAGAAGACCAGACCATAGCTAGGGGAAAGATGACAATGAAGATCAAACAGTATTGAAGGGAGAGTGGTTCAGAAACCTCACAATCCAGGAGAGAGAATTCTGGAAAGAAGTAGAAGAAGTAGAAGAATTCATAGAAAAGGAAGTATGAGGGACAATAGAAAGATCAGAGAAAGGTTAGAGATGAAAGAGGAAGGTAATACTTGTCAGCGTCTAAAGTCTGATGACTGGAATTCAGCCAACTGTCTCTTTGTTCAGAGTTTGACAAAGAGAACTTGATGGAGTTCTTGCTTAATTCTCTACTACTTATACATTTTACTACTATGGCTATGCGCTTACTCTCCCATGGTCCTCATGTTACTCTAGTCATGTGATACACTGTGACTGTGACATGTGATGTGACCATTTGTGACATTGTGACAAAGTCATGTGATACTTTTCTGCGCTCCATCTTGTAGTTGTAAGTCCAATAAGAAAAGAAAAGGAAAAGAAATATAAATAATGACTTAGCCATTTTGCCAAGTCATAACAATACTGTGGAAAGAGAGAATTTACATTCCAGATTCAGCTACACTCTGAGAAGAAATTGTTGCAAGGTATCACAATTCTGAACTAGTGGGACATCCAGGCTATACCAAGACATATGAACTAATTACAAGAAACTACTGGTGACCTTAAATATTAGAAGATGTAAAACAATATGTCACAGGATGTGAAAAATGCCAAGCGAATAAGCCTAATTGACAACCCAAGAGAAATAACCTTTACCCCAATGAAGTTCCAAAAGGCCCTTGGGAAATTATTAGTATCGATCTAATAGGACCATTACCAGAGTCGGTAGGATACGATAGTATATTGGTAATAGTAGACTGCTTCTCCAAGATAGCTCATTATACACTAATCAACATGAACATCACTGCACAAGGAGTAGCCAAGACGTCATGGGATAGAGTCTTCAAGGATGTAGAGATCCCTCAAAAGGTTATCAGTGATCGAGGACCACAATTTGTGTCAAGATTTATGAAAGAATTATGTTCTCGACTGGGAGTAGAAAGAAACCCTTTGACTACTTATCATCCTCAAACTGATGGTCAAACAGAAAGAATCAATCAAGAACTCAAACAATATCTAAAACTATACTACAACTACAGACAAAACGACTAGACAGAATGGCTATCAATTGCTGAGTTCTCTTATAACAACTGAATCCATTCCAGTACAGGAACATCACCATTCCTAATCAACTTAGGACGTCATCCAAATATAGGGCAAGATATAGGAAAAACTACAGAAGACTCTCCCAGAACTGAACAATTTCTCAAGACAATCAAAGAAATTAGAAGTAAAGTAAAGGAAACACTGAAGAAAACAAACGCAATGATAAAGAAGAAATGGAACATGAAGAAGAAGTCGGAAGTTGAACAAAAGAGTAGAGATTTAGTATAGGTGGATGCGGCATACTATAATATGGACCAACCTTCCAAGAAACTATCTGCCAAATGACTAGGACTGTTTCCCATAATATAGAAAGTTGGCAAATCAGCTTATGAACTCAAGATTCCCTCTACATGGAAATCCATTTATCCAGTTGTCAATGAGTCATATCTCACATCTTATGTGACACCAATATTCAAATAACAGTCGTAGAAATCTGATAATAGGGTTGCTAATCCTATTGATCAAACCTGCATACAAGAAATAGAAGAGATACTCGACTCTAGATAGAGAGGAGACAAATTACAATACCTTATCAAATGGAAAGGTCAACCACTAAAAGAGAGAACTTGGGAAGATAGGACCGAAGTAATCAAAGGAGCTCTAAGATTATGCAAGGAATTCCACCAAAAATACCCAGATACCCCTAGAGTTCCTGTTATCCAATTACCTGGTAAAACATATGCTGATATCGTGAAGACGTGATCTTAGAAGGGGGGTAATGTAATGAGTTTGCCTCGTTTCATGATGTAGTGCAGAGAGGAGGGTACGAGGTGATGATGTAGTGACTCACTTTATGATATAGTATAGAAAGGAATACATGAGGTCTAATATTTGTATATATAGTAGTCAGTAAAGGTAGTAGAGATCCAGTTTTGTCCTAGTTTATATATTGCTTTCTTAACTCGAACACCGGGTTTTGAGGGAGATTGTAACAAAAAGAAGCAACGTTTTCAAACAAGAAGAACATTGGAAGTCTGGGTTATGTTAAGTTTTTCTCTATCACTCTTGTTGCTTATTTGTCTGTTTCTTCTTCGTGATCTCTGAAACCGAGCTCACTCAAAAAACTTGGTGGGGTGTGGGAAGAACATAAAGTGTGCATATCACAAGGATTCTGTCCAACAGTGTGGTCTGAAAAAAACAGCTTTGCCATCATAGATATCTAATTAAGTATGTTCTAGAAAATCCATCTACCTTTCGTCATTCCTTCTCTTGTTTTATTATGTTCCAGAATAAGAGACATATGTAGAAATACCTGAAACATGTCTATTCTTAGGTAAATAATTATACACCTATATCATACATAAAGTGTTCATTGTATAAGCCCTAAGACCAGTTGTTTCTATCTGATCTTAGGTGTATGTACCTTCTGTTTTTCCTCCCAAACATTCAATTCACTCAGTTGTTTCTATCTGGTCTTAGTTTGGTCCAGTACTCCTTAAGTTTCAAAGACATACCTGTGTATTCTTTCTATTAACATTGAGTGCTGGTAGTAGGTCCCCAGGACTCTTATATTGAAGATTTGAATACCTGCATTACTATACATGGTATGACAGATGTCAAGTTTCTGTTTCTGTGCACAAGAGGAAGATGATATGTAGTAATCAAGTACTCTGATTTATTGAGTTGAATCCTACCCACCTTTTCTTTGACTTCTATAACATCTCTGTGAGATAAGACAGCTAGGTCTAGCTTTAAATAAGTGTCTTTTGTTGCTCTCTATCATATTTCTCAAGAGTCCTTAGGAGCTGTTATAGCCTTACTTTGTCAAAATATGTATATAAGGGAATAACACCCATAGAGAATAATACCCCAAAGCAAAGCAACTTAATAAGAGAGTGACCTGGATAGAAATCAAACCTATGACCTAAGGTAACTAGCCCATATAGTCTATAAGGTTTTCATGCAGCTCTTCTTGAACTCTTTACTAATTCTGTGTTATTAAGTTTAATGAAGTCAGTCTGCTATGCTCCCTTCCTACAATAGTCTGTGTGACAGTAAGTAGTGTTGTCCATCAGGTCGCTTTGCTCCCTTCCAACAATGGTCTATGACACAGTAAGCAATATTGTATGTCAGGTTACCCTACTCCCTTTCTATACTGATAGTTTGCACTGTCTGTTCTAATTTATTTGAATTTATTTGAATTTTGTAGAGGTTTTTGAGTGAAAAGAGTGTGTGTGGAAATAATTAGGTACATATATGTGTCATCCACATTCAGTGCAGTATATATACTAGACAAGGTTTTTATCCAGGCCTCTGGCCTGGCTTGTGAAGTTTATATTGAAGTTAGTCTACTATGCTTTCTTCCTACAACAGTCTGTGGAATAGCAGATAGTATTGTCTGAAAGGTTGTTATGCTCCCTTCCTCCAACACTCTGTGAGGATTTTCTTCCTAACTCATTTCTTTATCTCTCAAATCATAAGAAAAATCAATCTCAAGTCCATTGTTAGATACATATACAATCTATAATCTAATGCTATTAAATACTTCTTTATATACTACATTAAGTGTCCTTCTACTCTCTTGGCTCTGCTCTGGAAGAAGTACTGAAATGTTCAGAGGTAAAGTACATCTTAAAAAGGCCACATAAAGTTGTCCATAGGAGAAGACTGATATCTGCAAATTAATCCCCACATGCTCCACTCACTGTCCTTGAGACTTGTTGATGGTCATAGCAAAGGCCACCTTGACTGGGAATTGAAATCTCTTAAGTGGCACAGGCAATATCTCTACATTAGGTGATAACCTGATTCTTGGAATCAATACCACCTTATCTCTAAATCTCCTATCCTTGCTGATAATCCTGCACTAGAGCATCTTTCTTCTCACATTTAATACCACCATTCTTGTTCTATTACAAAGTCCTTCTCCTGGATCCAAGTTCCTTAATAAGATAACTGGAGAGCCAACCTTGAGACAGAGTAAAGCAGGAGGCAATCCACTAGCATTGAGTTATTAAAGAAACTCTACAGGATAGGCATAATGCATTTTATCTTCTTTAGACACAGAGTCTACACTTCTTAGCATATGGACCTCTGCAGTTAGGTTGAACTGTTGAAGAATGGCCTCATTGATATCATAAACTTGATCATTTCTAGGACAGAGAATAATGCAATCCAAGAAGTACTAGTCATCTTGAGTCCTTGAGTTGCCAATTCCTAGATAGATCTTGTTAATAAGATCATTAAGATTAGCACAAACTATAGACTAAGGAACTTGAATCATTTTATTATTATCCATAGTTGCCCTAGCACCAATCTCCAGCAACCACTGAGCATGTTGATTGTCAGCTTCAGAGTGACCCAAGCACATATTTTGTCTGAGATGCAAGAACTTGATATGTCCCCATAAATTTCCTCTGCAAAGAGATGCTACTACCACTTGTTGACATGTTCCTTTGGGTACCATAGGCAAAATCTGATGAAAATCCCCTCCAAATACCACTGTAATTTTACCAAATGGATGGTCATTCTAGATAATATGTCAATTCAAGAGCTATCAAGTACAAGTGATTACTTATTTCAAGCAAGTCTCTGAGACATTGATCAACAGCATCAATATCATACTTGTGCTGCATAAGAACTTCATCCCAAATGATAACCTTGGTTTGTTAGAGGACTGGGAACATGTAACTATTGCATTTGAGTCTAGTCACAGAGTCTTCATGGATTGAAAGAGGAATCTTGAAGTGTGAGTGAGATGTTCTTCCTCCATCCAACAAAAGAGCAGCAATCCCAGATGATACCACATATGGTGCTACCTGACCTCTCCTTCTAACCTTAGCAGCAATAGTGTTACACAAAAATGTTTTCCTATAACCACCAGCAGCATGAATAAAGAAAAGATAACCCTGATTATTGGTAACAGACTCCAGAACAGCATCAAAAGCAGCAGCTTGGTCAGGATTGAAAATTGCCCTTTGCTCATCCACCAAAGTTGCCATTTCATCTACATCATACTGCTCAGCCTGCAAGAGAGGATTGGGTATTTTGTGAGCCCACTGTTACTGTGGAAGAGACATTGGTGGAAAATCAGCAAGACTTCTTCTCATTCCCACTAATATCCTGTTGAGATCCCAAAGGCCATAATCATAAACATTATTCTCTGGTATTTCTTGGTCAGCTTGGTAGTGGTTCATATGATGTAGTTTGTGCTTGACATCATTACATAGTCTAGCCTTGAATTGATCCCAGAGTAAATGAGACTCAGCTACTTCATCAGTCAGTAAGATAACTGCCAACAACCAATGACATGCCATTCCAGGCTGTATTGCAATTGCTTTCTCCAAGCAAATCCTCCACTCATGATCATCCTCCAGTAATCCCCTTGCCATACATGCCTCCTTGAATGTAGCAAATACTTGGCCATTTCAGGTCCTCAGATGTTCCCAACTCTTTCCACTCTCAAATATAGTCAAAAGAAGTTGTAAAAAGAACTGTTCTCCCTTTGATGGTGACACAAAGTACATTCTCCCAATTACCTTGGCCTGTTGCCTTGGATGCCATGATTTGATTTTAGCATTCCAGGTATAGTGCTATGGAAACTTCCAGTAGGTAAGGCCTAAACCATTATTATGTGCAGAGTTGTAGTCAAACCAAGCAGTCAGCTGAGTCTTCTTTACATTTTGCTTAGCTAATACTTCATTGACAGTCTGGTGTGCATGAAAGTTGACATAGTGTTCATTGGGAAAATAGATAGGAAGACATTGGACTACTGGTAACTCTCCATGCATGTTAAATTCAAAGATCTTCCAGCAAGCTTCTATTGGACCAATAAAGTGACTATCCAAATGAGCCTTGATTTCATCTTGTATCCCACCACTAATCTCCATAGTTGCTCTATCAGGACCCTTGTAGATGTACTTGCTCAGATACTTGACAGTTCCCAATCCAGCAGAGATCTCAACATTAAGATGACAATCAAAGAGAAGGAGAAGT